>Ga0065165_1000680_pt1 | contig 48892 bp, 47 predicted proteins | sample AraplaMF_Cvi_mMF_FD_63813 | JGI IMG/M metagenome (GOLD analysis project Ga0065165, IMG submission 63813) | Arabidopsis root microbial communities from the University of North Carolina, USA - plate scrape MF_Cvi_mMF (version 2) (version 3) | ecosystem: Host-associated > Plants > Roots >...
GGCAGGAAACTCTCCAAAACAAACTAGGCTGATTAAAAACACAAACCTAGAAAAATTCTATGCCCTCCACAAGTTTCGAACTTGATCCGGAGTTTCCCAAGCCACGTTCTTCAACTGGAACCGCGGCGGCGGACCGCAAAAAGTACGGCTGCATGGGCGTCGCCGAGCTGCGAAAACTTCGACAACTCGAAGAAGAGAACGCTCAGTTGAGGAAGCTTGTAGCGGAGTTGAGCTTGGACAAGCAGATGCTTCGGGACGTCATTAAAAAAAGCTGTGAGGCCCTCCTTACAAAAAAGGAAATGGCCTATTGGCCCATTTCGAATTATCGCGTCTTAATTCAAAGGGCTTGCTGTCTTAAGTTGGTTCGTGCAATGCACTATTATAAATCTCATCGTAGTAACGACACCTTGCTGACGATGCGGATCAAAGAGATTGCAACTGCCAGGTTTCGATCCGGGTTTCGAAGGGTTTACATTCTGTTGAAAAGATAAGGCTTCGGTGACAATCACAAACGCGTTTGCCGTATCTATAAGTCCTGCGGAGTTGTCGCCCTTATAATTTTCAGCCGCGAGAACTTCCAGCGATCGGCCATGAGATTAGGCCTAAGGATTTTAGCCAACAATTTCAACCAAAACGTAGGTATTCAATTGCTAATGAGCTTTGATCTTACTATTGTTGCGCCAACTGATTTTACTTAACGAAACCAATGATGAAAATGAGAACTTTCTTCCAATTGACGTTTACCCTTTTCAGTCTTCTCCTCTATAGTAATATCGCATCAGCCCAAACCGCTGATCCGATACGTTATTCATTGCAAACCAATACGTCGCATGTCGGGCTTGGGGAAGAAATGGAGATCGTGATTAAAGCGGAACGCATTAAGTACCCCTCCAAAACAGTCTTCATTTTCAAAGAAGACTATTCCGTACAGTTAAAATTGATTGTTCCGGATGGTTTTATTCAAACAGGCGGCAACTATCTTCCCGATGCCAGTGTTACATTTTCTTCGTCTAACAATGAGGTGTTCTACACGCTGAGAGGCAAGTTTGTCGAGTATACCGGCCGAAACCAATTCATGCTGCTGAAAAGGAACCAGAATGCAAAAGAGCAAGGCGTATACGTGGCGGTAGCCCGATTGACATATTCAGTTTCAGAACCAAGTCTGGCAAACCAACGCCAGGAAAGTACTAGTTTGGCTTTAAATTCTCCTGGTTATATACCCTACATGACTGTTGAGCAACTTCAGGCTGATTCAACAGATTTAGAAGATGTTGTAAATATCATTAACAACAACCGGGTGTGGACCTATCGATACGATTCGACCAGTTTAGCAACTGATAATGGCGCGACGGTACTGGTAAGTAGAAACAACAGGCACTATCTGATTAATACTGACGTTATTTGCCCGGCCTTATTCGGTGCAAAAGGAGACGGAGTTGCAGACGACACCAATCCGGTAAATCTTGCGCTTGCATTCGCGAAGACAACCCAAAGAGCTGTTTCAGGCGAAAACAAGCAATACAAGATTACCAATACCATAAAAGTGGACGCAGTCTTGCTGAGAGACGGGACATTTCTTCTTGAAAGCGCCCAGGCTAATATTAGGCTTTCCGGAAACGCTCCCGAAATAAGGGATTGTAGCATCTTAGCCAATGTAGCTCCCTCATCGCTTTATGGGCAATATGGTGGTGCAATTAATTTGCATCTTTCTACCGGTGCGATTATTCACAACGTGGCTGTTGCGGCAAAATCTATCGTCAGGCGGATTGCAATCAGTTGCATTAGCCGCGCCACCAACACGTTGATTGATGGGCTTGTTGCCAAAACTGCTTGGGGAGTATTATTTAATGATTTAGCTCCCAACTCCACAGACCGGATCGTTGACGGTATAGCTTACGCTGACTCAACAATAGGATCAGGTTTAACGATACAGAATAGCCACTTTTACGGCCATGTGAATAATACCTTGAGCGGAGACGCGATTGAAATCAATGTACCTAACTTCCGTTTCTCAGACATCCAGATTGCCAACAACCGAATTTACAAAACAACGACCTCCGACAACGTGGGGATCGGAATCGGACTTGCAAACGTTGATAATGCCGTCGTTGCCTTTAACAAGCTGACCAATGTGGCTAGTGTGGCAGGGGCATTGCATTGCGAATGGTCTACCAACGTTCAATTTGTAGGAAACACCGTCCAAAACTCTGAGGTGGGAGGCAGTTTTACTACCTCTCAAAACGTGATTGTGCGGGATAACTATTTTCAGGCGAGCAAGCAGTTCGGCATTAAATCTCAAAATACGTCAAGTACAAAAATGCTAGGGCTCGATATCATTAACAATACATTTATTCAAGGAACAGGGAACGACATTATCGTTGGAAACATTGAACGTCTCACAATTCAAGGAAACAGGTTTTTGGGGATGGGTGCCGATGGTCTAACACACTTGAATTTCGTTCATTACGGGCCTGATAGCGCAGGGGCACGCAACGTCAAGGTACTCGATAATGATTTTGTCAATAATAACAGACTTAACATTTCGGTCGCGTCCGTTAGACCGAATTGTTTCGAATGGCAATCCAAGGGGAACAACTTTTCCAATTACGGGAATACCGTCCAGTCGTTTATGTCGTTGGTTTCCGCGCGAGGTATCTGTGAAGATTTTTACAGAGGTGGTACTCCGGTCGACCAGGCGAAAGGCTCAATTTACAAAGTGAATGGATCGCCGCAGAATTACATTACTGGTAGCGCGAACAGAATAGCAGAAGATTTAGCTGGGGGTGTCCGATATCGGTTCGACGCGACTGCCGCCGTTTGGAGTATTCCTGGAGAGAAATTCAGTAACCCCTTGAATCTGGGCACCGGCTACTTTTGGAGGACCACGGACGGCCAACTTCGTTTTAAAGGATCAGCTGGCGCCCCAACATCCGACGCGAGCGGAAACGCAATTCCCGTCAAAATTCAAGCAGCGCCAGCGACTTCCACTTCTCCAGGGAAACCTGGGGACTTCTATTCAAATAGTTCGTTCCTTTACATTTACACCGGAGATGGCACTACGCACTCGTGGGCACGGGTCGCGGTTTCGTCCTGGTAAGGGGTCGACGCTTTAAGTGAGTAGGCCGAGGGCTGTGCGGTCGTGAGTTAGGTTCGAGTGCCTTGATCTGGATTGCAACAGAATGATATGCTTATTATGGAAAAGGCGAAAAGATGATGGTTTTAAACACAGAAGGTGTCCCGTTATGTCGTTTTCTGTGATCTGGCTGAGATCGCAAAATAAGCTTACAAGGAATTGGTGCGTCAAGGCTGAACTGATTCGATCAGACATCTTTATCCTGATGAAACTATTTACACATTCTGGAACTATCTTAGAAATGCATATGGCCGGAATGCTGGTCTGAGATTGGATCATTTGCTTTTAAGTCCGCAGATTGCCCCACGGTAGATCTCGGCAGGCGTGGACAAACATGCTCGTGGCTGGGAGAAATCCAGCGATCATGCACGTGCCTGGATTGTCCTGGCGGATGAAGAAGAAACGTAAATTGAAAATGAACACCTACTATTTGCCTGATGACCTTCTGGATGATTCTGCGGTTCGAGCGGACGAGGTTGTCATTCGCTATTACAGTTCTGATCGGGATTCGGTTAAAAACAGGATCGTTCTGAATCAGAATATGATCAACCTGCTGGTGAGTGGAAAGAAAACCATTATCTATCCAGATGCCACGGCAGTAGTCAATGCAGGAGAGCTTGTCGTGCTGTCAACCGGGAACGCGCTCACTTCCGAGCTGCTTGCTGGTACGGATCAGTTCACAAGCATTCTTTTTTATTTTAGCAATGAGGTGTTCAATCGTTTCCTGATTAAGTATGAGCATTTACTCAAACGAAACACCCCGAAGACCGACAAACAGCCATTTCTAATTTTCAAGCAAGACAATTTTATCAGGCTCTTTATTACCTCTTTACAAATAATGCTCGGCAACGGAGGGACTTTACCAGCGGAAATCCGACTGCTCCGAATCGAAGAATTGTTGCTATACCTGTTCCAATCAGATCCTGAAAGGTTTCACGCAATTGAAATCCTGACCCGCGACAAACAGCAATTGCAAATCAAGAAAGTTGTCGAAAGCCAGATCGGCCAACCGACCACGGTGGACGACCTAGCGTTTTTGTGCCACATGAGCACTTCCACATTCAAAAGAAAGTTTAGCGAGATTTATCAAACATCCCCGCAAAAATGGTTACTCGCCCGAAGGCTGGAATTAGCGGCAGATCTGCTCAAATCATTTGATGAAAGTCCCTCCGGCATTTACATGAAAGTGGGCTACCAGAACCATTCCAGTTTCTCGGAAGCATTCCGCAACCACTTCGGAACCACGCCCAGCGATTACCAGCAAATGCATTTGAACGTTACGCCGTAGCTCTTGACCGTCTATCCCTAACTGCACCGCCTGTCGCACTGGTAATTTTGGGTCATCAAATAAACATAGCAGTTATGGAAACAATGATCGAAGAGAACAAAGCAGTGGTGCGCCGCTTCAACCAGGAAGTAATTGGCGAAGGAAATCTCGAAAGTTTTAAAGAGCTCATGGACGAGCAGTTTGTAAACCGCTCTGCACCCGAAGGCATGAGCAACGGTGCAGATGGAATGATCTACTTCTTTAATGAAATTCTCCGTCCCGCAATGCCCGACGTTCATGTTACAATCCATCAGCAGGTTGTTGAAGGCGACTTGGTTACGACGCGCAAAACCATCGGCGGTACTCACACCAGTACATTGCTGGGCATTCCGGCAACCGGACGGGCGGTAAACATCGATGTGATTGATATCGTCAGAGTAAAAGATGGTAAGTACTTTGAACACTGGGGAATCACTTCGCTGCCGGAAGTATTGGCGCAATTGCAGAATTAACGCTCATCCGGCATTTCACAATTATTGAATTAAAGTCCCGCTTCTGGCAAGTCGAGAGGTGCGGGACTTTTTCTGTTGTGCCAGATAGCCACGTAGTCCTAGGAAAATTCTCCTTAGGATCGTTTCAGCAGGGTTTGGAACTTTTGAATAATTGAAATTTAAAATCCAAAACATGATGAACGCGAAGGAACTGGCAAGTGTGTATGATACCATCATGAGTATCCCTGGAATGAATGATCCGATCAAAATCGATCTGAAGGTCAGCAGACGAAATGTCTTATTGCTGAGTCAGGCGATCAACAAAGCGCTTTCGACGGGAGCGTCTGCTGACTCGGTAAACCTAATCGATATCTGTTCTCCTGAATCGAAGGAGGAGCTTACGGCTTTTTCGAGCGAATGCTTACAAAAGTCAGGGCTAAACGAGCTCAACGAGCGGCTGGGTAATCTTTAATAACTTGATTTGCAATAAGATCGTCTATCAGCCCTCGTCATCGAAAATGTCGACTCCATGAGAAGCTAAAATTTAATATAGCTTGGGCTTGAGTCTACAAAGAGAAAAAGATACTTTTGAGATCACCACATTGATGCTAAAAGTATCTTTTGGATCACTTCATCAACAAACCTCAATCAACATGAATTCCGCATCAAAGACCACCGAACCAGAGATATTTCGAATCATAGGCTTGTCCGAGTCAGACCTTCAGAAGGTCGACGACCCTGAGTCTATATGGCTTGTATACCCGTTCGAAGGTGGGACGGAAAGACCTATTGCTGCATTCACCGGATTTATGTGTGCATTTGACCTGGCAAGCAGGTTGAATGCTTTCGTCGAAAATGGAATCGGCATTCAGCCGGTTCCAGCCACTCTGACAAATATCGAAGTAGACAGATATCGCCAGCTGACCGAAGTCGGCATGACGCCGTTCCTTATCCGCCTTAAAAGTGATGGAAATATGGTGGAAGTCATCGACGGTGTGGCCAGTAACGTGGATGAAATCAGCCTCGAAAACAATATTTCTGAATTCGTTTCGAACGTGCAGTTTAGAAAGAACGTCGGCTGGGAATTTGAAATAAAGGGTACGTTCTGGGCTCCAAGTAGACGGTTGGCAATCAGTAAGGCCAGGACTTTCGCATCCATGGTCGCTGAATTGCAAAACAGAACTCCGAGATTGTTTGAAAGAAAGCTGCTTTTCGCTACCCATTCCTGAGGTAGGCTAGTTAGGTTGAACAACTCCTTCCCAAGCATTTCGTTCGAGCGAATAAACCGCACAGAAATCATCGCCAAATGTGCGGTTTTCAACAAATATAAAACCTAGTCTTTCATAAAACTTCCTCGCTCTCACATTGGAGGCAAGCGGATCAATAATGACCGCGGAAACTTCCGGAGTAGCAAAACAGCGATCAATCGCCTGACGCATCATCTCGGTTCCGTAACCTTTCCCCAGGTCATCGGCTTCGCCAATCCAAATGTCGATCGCACGAAGGTTGGCTGGCACTTCGCCCCAGTAGTGGCTGTCTTCCAGCAATGGGTCTATGATTTGTACAAAACCTATCGGGCGACCGTCGCGTTCTGCTATCAATTGTTCTCGCCATTCCGGCGACCGCAACAATTCCGTTTCCCATCCCCAATCATCATTCGGATCGGAGGCAACCGTGTGGGGTTGTTCGTCCCAATGCCGTAAAAGGTTTAAATCATTGATTGTTGCTGCTCTGAATGTGATCATTGTGATGTTACCCATTTTAAAGATCGCGAACTAAGTTTTGTAAAATTACATGCTTCTGGCAGAGTATTTTAAATACATTTTGCATGAAAACACTATTTGGAATTATGCTTATGATACTCATCGCGACCGAATCTCCGCGACAGGTCTTGCTATTTTACACCGACAGCGGTCTGGAAAAACAGAAAGCGCAGTTGCAGATCTTTAACGCGCATCAAAATGATATTGACGAGCGTGATATCAAGGTACAGCGCTTGTACTATTCCGAAAGCAATATTGCTGAATGGAGGAAGAGGGACATCGACACGGGTAGTCCTCCGTTTACCTGTATATTGGTCGGGCGTGATGGCGGCGAAAAGTTAAGGTCCAGCGAGGTGGTTAGCGCAGAAAAGCTTGTTGGCCTGATCGATGCGATGCCGATACGCAGACGCGAAATTGAACAAAGTCAAACCCGACGGCCTAAATGAGCAGCCCCAGGCAATCCGAATCGTTAAATGCGATCACTTGGACCGGCGGCACTTCTCACTGCAATATTTGACCTCGTCCCAAACCTTTTCCCACTTCTTGCGCCAAGTAAACGGTCTGCCGCAAACGATGCAGTTCTTTTCTGGTAAATCCTGTTTTTTAACTGCTTTCATTCCGCGATCTTGTCTATCATCCCGTTGAAAATGAAATAGTGGAAAGGCAAGACGGCATACCAATAAAGGCGACCGCCCAAACCCAGAGGCCGGAATGTGGTGGTTTGTTTAATCTGATCGCCATCTATACAGAATTCAAGCCAGGCTTCACCGGGCAGTTTCATTTCAGCATACAGCAGCAGGCGGCGTGCTTCCCTGCTTGCATAGATTACCCGCCAGAAGTCAAGCGTTTCGCCGGTCGCGACTTCGCGAAGGTTTTTCCTTCCACGACCAAGGCCAACACCTCCAAAAAGTTTGTCGAGAAAACCCCGAAATTGCCACAACCAGTCGCCGTAATACCAGCCGGATTTTCCGCCAATCGCAAAGATGCGGTCGACGACGGAGCGGGAAACGTCAGCGGCTGTTCTCGTCTTTTTATCCTGGTACACACCAAACTGCGGCGGGCTGAGCTGCTTGTCTACCATCTTGCTGGAATAAATACCGTTCCAGGCATCTTTCCAGCTGGAAAGCACCAGATTTTGCTCGATTTTGTCGAATACGATTTTGATTGCCTGCTGGTAGCTGATCGGCTCAATGCCCAGTCGTTTGGAGAGATCATTTTCCCGCGCTACCACATCCACGCTCATACTATCCACTAGGTTTTTGGCCAACGCGTAAGATGTTGAGGTCACCAGATAAAGCCAGTATGAAGATAATTTCGGGGTCATGACCGGTACAGTGAAGATATGCCGGTTGAGTCCGCGCGCCTCGGCAAAGCCTAGCAGCATCTGTTTGTAAGTGAGGATATCCGGCCCGTAGATATCGAAATGTTGGTTGTAGGTAAATTCCTGCAACAGTACCGACGACAGGAATTCAATTACGTTCCTGATAGAGATAGGCTGACATCGTGTATGGAGCCATTTCGGCGCGACCATGACAGGAAGCTTTTCGACCAGATCGCGGATGATTTCGAAAGACGCGCTTCCGGAACCGACGATAATGCCTGCCCGCAATGCTGTCAGCGGAATTTTGCCGGAAGCCAGTACTTCCTCTACTTTTTTTCGTGATAAAAGGTGGGGCGATAATTTTTCATCATTCACAATCCCTCCCAGATAAATGCATTGGCTTGCCTGCGTACGGTCGAGGGCCTCAATAAAGTTCCGGGCGGACTTTTCTTCACTCGCCGAAAACTCACCGGCTACGGACATAGAGTGTACCAAGTAATAAGCCGCGTCGATATCGTCGGGAATCGCATTCAATGTAGCCGCATCCAGCAAATCCACTTCAATCGCCGAGAGATTATTACTCATTCCATACCTGCCTTTGTCAAACCTGGATTGGTCACGAACGGCACAAACTACCTCATGTCCATGTTCGAGAAGGACTGGTAATAACCGCTGGCCGATGTATCCCGTTACACCCGTGAGTAGAATTTTCATTGTTGGCTGAGACAAGTTTTTCTTGATATACGCAAAATCCTTGCCTGCTCGGTTTTTTGCGACCAGATCTCAACTATTCCCGACAACTGAAACACGGGCGAGCATTTAGTTTTGTCAAATCAAAATAACAGCACTTATGGATTATCAAACACTACTTCACCAGCTCTATCAGGACTTCAATGCGCGTCAAATCGACGCAGTTTTAGTACACATGCATACAGACGTAAACTGGCCAAACGGCTGGGAAGGTGGCTATGTATCCGGGCACGATGAGGTGAGAGCTTACTGGCTGCGCCAATGGCAACAAATCGATCCGACGGTCGAGCCACTCGGATTTAATATGAAGCCTGACGGTCGGGTAGCAGTTGAAGTCCGTCAGAACATCAAAGGATTAGACGGTATGGTAATGAGTGATTCTCAGCTAGTTCATGTGTACACTTTTGAGGAGGGGAAAGTGAGAACGATGGCAATTGAACACTACTAACATTTGAACCGATAGGTTTTGATAAACTCCCAAGGCCCGCCAAGATATCTCCACAAATGCACGCCGTCGGCTGTAAAGCAAAATGGTTCGAACATCGACCTGAGCTCCGCTTGCAAGCTTTTGGCCATAGAGGCATCTACCTTGTTTTGGACAGTGATATGGAAGTTCCTTTTTTGTTTATCCTGATTCGTAAGAAACCCCTGAAACTGTGTTTGCAAATTCCGGTGAAGCAATGTCAGCTCGGGTGAGACTGTTTTAATGGCTGTCCCACCGCCAAGAGAAATTATTTGGTCGGCTTTTACTTCAAATACCGCCTGATCTGCTGTGACGATTTGAATCTGTTCAAAAATCCACAGCTCGTCAGGTAAGGCGTTGAACAAAGTAAGGTGTGCATTTAGATAATTCCTCTCCTTCGGAAAATGCTGCCTACGCAAATCGTCGAAATACGACTGGGCATCTGGATCGATGGATAGTGTAGCGACTAAGGGTTGGCTCATCAAATGGGGCTAGGCTATGAAAGTTGGCTTGATTTACACTCATCCACATTCCCGGGAAACCGATTCAACAATATCTTCAACTTAGGGTCAATGAATGTCTTGCAGAAAGGTCTCTCTGGATCTCTCTGGTAATAGTCTAGGTACTTTTCATCATTCAACTTAAAGCCATTAAATTGGACTACCTCTGTAATAATCCTTTGATCAAAATCCTCTTGCAGTCTTTCAATCGCATTTTTGGCGAAGAAAATATGCTCGTCTGTAAATGTGTAGATGGCAGACCTATACTTGGATCGCATTGTATGGTTGGAGGTGCAGCTATGGGTGTGAAGATGGATCTGGATTAGTAATTCAAGTGATATCTTGTCCGGATCAAATTCGACCACGACCGCCTCAGAAAAGTGAGTCGGTTCGTCGTCAGACGCAATCCACCCCTGGCTGACATGGAGCACACCTTTCAGTGACTGAAAAATAGCTTCCGTGCACCAATGACAGCTTCCGCCAAATCCGACTTTTTCAGTTGCTATCATACTTTCCATTTATCTTCGCATCACCATGTCGCTACGCGATTTTAATAACAAACGCGGTCAATTCAGCCATCTTGCCATCCTCGAATCGCCAGACATCACAATATGAGTAGTGTGCTAGACTTCCGTCCTGATCCTTCAAATCGATTTTGCCGATTGCAGTAACGTAATCGCCCTCTGCAATCAGATTTTCAACCTGGAACTTTGGCGGCTCCACGTATGTCTCAGCCATGTATTGCCGGACAACTTCCTTTCCTGTGAGCGTTCGCTCGCCGACGAAAGTCCATACGGCGGTGTCTGTGCAGAATGCTAAAAATCCTTCATTGTCGCCGTTCGTGACTGCGGCGTTGGCGGCTTGCAGCACTTCTTTATTATCCATCTCAGTGAAAGTACTTGTTTGACATTTTGTCGGTCGCCCAATGACGACGTTGCAAGATAGACAAGTGATTTTGGATTTACGATGGCAAATTCTGGACGAGATCCACACTGCTACTCCTTCAATCTTACAACCAGGTTTAAGTTAATAGCCCTGTCAATTCGTAAACAAACCGTTGCTGCAACGATTAGTTGCAAAATAATCATTGCAGCGATGAAGGGTCGAGAGGAAATATCGAACCGGTAGGCAAAGGTTTGTAGCCATTTGGAGGCTATCACAAAGGAAGTTGGGCAGACTATGCGGTTGGCTATAAGCATGATATAGCAATGGGGCTCCCATCGTAACCATAAGGTCTCTTGCCTTGTGCACCGAATATTTTCCTGACGGCAATTTCCTTCATTCTGAGGTGATCGCTTATGCCGTGGTAGACATGAAAGGGAGGGGCGTAGAGAACTGCTTTTCTATGTTCAGCGAGATCACCAGCGACGGCGTCAAACGGGAAGATGATCAGAAGGAGAAGGCGAATGTTATACTTAGCTACTGTATTGAAATACAGGACCCAAGCCTCTAAACTGGCACCAATAAACAATACATGTCTACATACCCAGGCCTAAGCGACTTAGGAAAGCGGGATAACGAAACTAGTGCGGGCAAGGCAGGTTACCGAAAAGGTTACCAGATGTTTTGATGTTAATTGAATCGAAATTGCATGCAAATCTTTTAAAGAACTCACAATAACGACTAGTATGAATGAAAAAAGCGCTCGTTGAAGCGCTATCAGTTGTCCCGCTGGAATCATTTTTATCGCCTAACTGTCTCAGAAACAGGAGATTTTCTGATTTAGATTTCCAGGTTACTGGATAGGTTACCAGATGAAATGATTGTTTTTGGCGAAAAGTGCCAACACCTCTCGTGTCCAAATCTACCAAGAATTTGGCAGAACTGCAGTTTTTACTTTTAGATCTCGCCATATTAACGGTACGGATCGTCGACGAACTCTTTTGCCACGTTAATGTTCCGCTACTGATATTTTAACACCTTTGGTAGACGCGTAAGAAACGAACTCGTTAAAATTTGAAGGTAAGTTTGCATCTTCGCTGTTTAGAAAAGTTGTCAATTCGCTAACATCCCAAGCCATTCCTATGATCCAACCCATGTAAATGGCTGTAATTTTGTCATACGGGCTCTCAGGAGTATCGTAATGCTGCGTAATTATCGACGTCAAATTATCAAAGTGACCGAATGAATTTGCGTTAAGACTTGGTGACAACAAGCCAAGCAAAGCCCAGGATATGACTTGCTTGAAATTTTTGCCGGCATCGCTTACCCAAAATGGTATTATTGATTCAATCGCTAAAGTTCTTAATTTTTTAGGAAAAATACCCTTCTCGCCGGCCCATGCAATGGACCAAAAAGCTGGAAACATGAATTCAATTCTTTGTTCAGGGAATAGAGACAGGGTAATGTCAAAAATTTCCTCTATTGTAGAAGAATCTTTGCGGCTAGACATATGCGCATCATCGAGATCATATATCGCATGCATAAGCGCAAATAGTGCAAAACACTTCTCTTCAAATACTCGACCTTTCAATGCACTAAGAATTGATCGGAAAATATCCATTTCAGCGTCCAGTTTCTCATTTTCAAAGAAAAAAATGAACGAAAATATAGCTCCAAGATTGACAGCATATTGATCCTCAAATTTTGAAAAGTATAGATCTTTTACTTTTTTGTCAAATGCTTTGCCAAACTTGCCACGAATAATTGTCTTAATAAGCTCGTCATCGTCGTCAACTTCAATGTTTTTAACAAACCACTCAATCGCATCGTCGAGCAAAACGGGATTGATCTGTATTTCGTTAGCAAGAAAATTTCCGAGTAGATTGGTTGCATAACTGGGCTTTTCTTTCTTCTTGGATTCGTCATCAACCCTTTGTATATTCTTTAGCTTATTAACTAAATACTCGACTAAATCCCGTGCATCTCTTTCAAGGAGAACGGCTGCCAATGGTATGACTTCGTTCCAACTCTCGTTCCCCAGTTTAGATTTTATAACATCAAAGGCGCTAGATTGGGATTCCGATTCAGGAAGATACTTTTTCACTAATGCCTTCGCAGTCAAGTATTCCTGGAAACTTAGGTGTAAGAACTCGTAAACGGCAATCACTTCTCCGGAGTCCGTTTTCTTATGACCTGAAAGGATCAATAGGCTACTCCTGGATTCAACGAGTCGAATGAACTCCGACGGGCTCGTTTTTGTGTAGCCAAGAATTTCCGGCATCTGTTTTCGCGCACTTATAAGGCATTTTTTTAGGTCGGTTTCGTTTATAGTTTGATACCCTTGGTCGGTCATCCAGTATGCGACGTAGGCTAGCTGAGGCTCAGTTTCTTCCATCTCTAATTGTTCATGGCCTTCAACGTTCCACGTGACCAATAGTAGCTTAATCATCTCTTGATAAAGTAAACTTCTTTTGGTTGGAAGATATCCAGCCCAACGCTTAACAAACAGAAGAGTAGTTAAGAGTAATGGGTTTTCAGCTAGTGCCCTAATCCTAGAATCGTTGAGGATAACTTGTGTAACACGCTCTGCTTCAAGCCTGGTTGATTGGGAGTCGTCGATTATTGAATTATGCCACTTGAGACTGAGCTCATGTATTTCGCGAGAGTCTAGACTTGATATCGCATAATGGTCACAATAGCTGGCTAATATTCCGCCAACGATCCTGAATCCGGCTTCACGCGAGGTTACAATAAGATTGATCGTAGGATAGGTTGCCAGAAACGTTCTAAGTTGATTAACGAACGATACTCGACTCTTATCCTCCGTGATTTCATCAAGGCCATCAATAAGAAGAATTGCGGTACCCTTTTGAAGCGACTCAGAAACTAGAATAGAAAATTCGTTTGAGCTTGACTGAATTTCAGCTCGATTCGGGATATTATTAATAATTTCTGTAATACTGAGATTTACGTTATTGCCAAGCTCCCGGCAGCGAATGAAGATCGGGAACCAAGGTTCATCGGGTAGATTGTCTTCGACCAGTTCGCGTCTTTGAGGAAAAGCGTAAGCTATTGCAATCCTTTTAATTAGCGTAGACTTGCCGCTGCCGGGCTTGGCTAATATAGCAAGCCTGCTGGATTGCTTTAGTGCTATTCCTATCTCTGTTCGCTTTGATAGTTCCCTGTAATTATCATGTTGCTGGCCCGAGTTTATCGGAAAGAGGTGTGGAGATACAAAAATATTTTCAAGAATGACTTTTACTGATCCGGATTCTTTATCCGTTGGGAGCCCTTCGAATTGAATTTCCCCGAGTTCATTTTTTAGGTATTTAAAATATCTTTCTTTTGCTGTTGATAGCTTAATAATTAGATCATTCGATGACTCTGTTTGATTGGCCGATAAAAGATCCGAAAACATGTTTTTATTTTCTTTGTCTAATCTAATAATATCTGTTGTTAGGTTGTTAATCAGTGGCTTGCCTTCTGCATGAACTAGTGTAAAATGCGAAACTTTTTGTCCGCCGGAATCAGAAAAATAGACGACCCAAATCCATCCTTTCTCATAAGCAAGTAAGTCAACATAATCTACCAATGTCAAGCAATTGTCAGCATGGGGGATAGAGGAGATCGCACGTTCAATTGATACAATGACTTTTCCTTTAATCAATTCGTCCACAATCTTTTCGGGCTTGAGTAGAATCACTCGAGCGTTGTCAAAGGCCAATTCTTGTTCAATAGCTGTTTCTTTAAAGCCTGACAAAGAGATGAAGTAGCCAACTATGCTCGTGTTTTCCCGGTTTTTTGCTTTTTTGTATCTTCGTTTTTCCGCATCGAGGGCACCGATGAATTTATTAATATCTGCTCCGCCGATCTTCTCTTCATGCGCTTTGCACTCTGCTATCGCCATTCGATCCTCGACCCTATGCATGGAAACAAGATCAAGCTCTCTTCCAGACTTATGAATGTTTAATCTGGGCCGGTCATAGCCAATAGAGTGAAAAAGATCACCCATTAGGCGGCCAAATAAATCACCTTTTTTGTTTGAGTCCGTTGATAGAATTTCGATGTTTCGCAGTTGCATGGATGGTTCATTGAATTTACCTGCATATTAGTGAATTCGTTGGAAGAATTCATTGTAAACTTACGCGCCGGATTGATTGTTCCCCGCGTGTGCCATGTAGCAGAATTTAGTTCTCCTTATGTTTGGCTAACGTTAGGCCTAATTTCGATAGTCGAGCAGCAAACACATCACAGGCTCTTTGAGCGAGCCGCAATTAGATCATTTGATAAGATTCAACTCAGGTACAGCTACTTTTTCCGCCCTTTGATTCGACCGCCAGGAAAGCCTATAGTACCTTTTGGGGGTATTCAATATACTCCTTTAAGTCGACAAAAGGCTCAAACACTTTCGTTGTTTGAACTAACTGGTCAATGACCTCTTGTCGTTTATTCCGGTTTCTCTGCAGTACAAAAGAATGACCCACAATTGAACAGTCGTTAATAGGCAGTGGTCCCGTGAATTCGAATGGGACGCCCTCCATGGCTGATGTCAATCGGTTCGGCAAACTCTGTCCTATGATCTTTCAGTTCCCCATAGTACATTGTTTGATCTGGGGTACTGGCTCGTTGAAAAGTTGTGCTAAATTTTTGCGGTTTGAATGACAGACTTTCTCTTGTGGTAAAAGTTTCAGAGATCAGTCGTTGGGCGCGAACACGCATTATTTCATGAAAAGGAATATTGCGAGCAAGGTCTCCCGGATAAAGCCTATACTGACCCAGTCCCATGTGTTTACCAATGACGTGAAGCATCTCACGGAAAATATGCTCAACATCTGCCACTGGATTGGGAGGCGTACTTGGGGCTTCTAACTGTGAAATGATCGGCTGAATTCTCGATGACATAGTAGGGAGGGGAAGTACGTGTCGAATATATCTAAACTTGATAAGACTGACGGGACTTTTTATCTAATGGCAAATCCAAGTTCTCCGAAAGTAGTAAATTGTAGAAAACTTAACCTCCTGTAATATGAGAGCTTTATTTCTACTACTCCTTTTTGTCCTACTTAGCTCGAAGTCATTATTTGCTGTGGATGATGACCCAATTCTAGTCAGTAAAAAAATGGGCTTGATCGCCTATTTATCGACCGTTAAAGGGTTGGCTGAGATGAAGTCTCTATCATTACAAAATCAAACCGCGCTCTACATCGATGACATTGATCGTCAGCTAAGTGAGAAACCAAGTCCTGATAGAGTGGCTACTCTACAGAAAAACAAGTCCGATCGGTTGAAAAAGCTATCTGGATTCACAGCGGGATATCTGATCATCAAAACGGTGGTGGATCGGTTCGTAAACCAGCTATCGGCAGACATATCTACCAGAAACAGATTAAGCCCATACAAAAAATTGAATAGGTTTCTGAGAAGTGATAAGGCGGGAAAAAAAATAAGAGGTCGATATGCTACATACCAGCCCGAGTTTGATAGGATTGATGGGTTATTACAGAGTTATGAGCTTCGGACATTTAGTAGCGTAATGGGTGGGCCTGGTCTGGGTGATATTGTAGGTGCTGTTGAACTTGTTCATACGATGTTTAGCGAAGGTAGAGCGTTCAGGCAAACCAAAGTGGCAGCACTATCCAAGTTGCTAGAATCCTGTAAATTAAAGGACGTTACAGGGGGAAAAATTGAAGACAAAGCAGAGAAATAGAAAATGCTTCTCAGACGAGATCAAGAATTCTGAAATAAATGACAAACGAAGCAGGGTGATCTGCTATCAAACTAAATATGGTATCGTCGAGAGTAAAGTTCGATCGGGAAGATACCCTCTTGTTACTACAACAACAGTCTTGGACAGCATCAATCGAGCTTTTCAGAGACAATAACATCGTTGAAGAAATTCAGAAGGATGAAATTGTAAGGTCGGTTCTAAATGGTGCTTTGGTCCAGGAGTTAATAAGCGGTAGAAATTTAGAAGAGGGCCCAGATCACCTGTTTTATCTAGAGCAGTTTTTAATTCTACATTCCTTACCAACCTATAAGTTAAAGTTGTCTGATAATCAAGTGGATAGGCTTGTTGAGAGTGTTGCCGCCTATTACCAAGATACGAAATTTGAGACAACGCACGGAGATGCTAAACGCTTTCCCCATTTAGGCATTAGTAAAAGTATCCTTGAAGAGTTTGAACGCACGCAACCCAAAGTTGTGTCGCACTCGCAGTCGAACACAATTTATGTAACAGAGAACCGTGAGATTGCCTCAATCGATGCCACTACTGTAGGCTTCCCATTTTTAGAGGAGCTGTGAGTTAGACTTCGTTGTTGATTTCAGTGGGTAATTTGTAATAGCCAACACTAGATCTGACAGTGAGTTTTTTTAGGAATTCCTCAAAAAATGAATTTGAGAAGGGGCCGGGGACACTATCTCATAAACTGTGTTTTGTTAAAAATAAAAAATCGGGATCATTAACCCCGATTTTTCACTTACACAGTTTTTGAGATAGTGTCCTTCTAACCTTGCAGCGGCCGCTTTTAGAGAATAGATACTTAGTAAGTGAGGTGTCGCAGCTGTAAACATCACTATTTGCTGTATTTTTTTCGATTAGAGCTGCTGAATATCACTGGAACCATCCAGCTGGTCCTCTGATGTTTCCCATGACGGTAAAAAACATCCCACTCCTTAATCAATTTCACTACACGGATTGCTTCGAGATTATAATCTGGATTTTGTCCTCTTAAAACCTTGACGCTGTCTACCACGCCATTCTCATTGGCGGAAAACGACACAAATACCCGAATTTCCTCTTCCCCTGTATCGGCTAACTTATCCCAGTTAATGTTAGAGTATATGAATTCTTGCAGTTTGCCAGGGCTTTTACTGTAAATTGACTCGCTCGTCCTTGAATTGTCGTACGTTTTCGTCGCACTGAGGCGACCATCCTTAAAATGAAATTCTAACTCCTGTTCATAAATCGATTCATATCCAAGATGGACATAGTGTAGCAGCTTTCCCTGCGGAGCGATAAAACGTCCAGAGAACCAATCAGCCTTGACAACACCGTCTATGACCTTGTCCCCAAATAAGCTTTTCAAATTAGCACGGACGCCATCATCTCGGAAGCAGCAGCTAGATATGCCAGTTAAGTAGAGCTGATCATTCTCAATTTTCCAATCCGCTACGTAACCGCGCCAACAGGCAGTAGTGATACAGCCTGCTTGGTCAGCAAAAAATTTGGGTCTGATTGAATCGTTTTTATATAGCTCTTCGAGGGGATTGGCGAAAATGAAAAGTGTATCTCCCTTGTAAATGAGCCTGTCTGGATTTTGGGCGGTCGCGAAAGCATTGTGGCAAAACAGTAGCCATAACCAGATCATCCAGAATTTTACATTTCGACCGTTTCTCATAGCTGGTAGGTTTAGGAGGGGTAATATTTTCAATTGAATCGACTAAAGTGAAGCGCGTGAATCGACCGCATTCAAATTCCCTCCGTTCAAACATCGGCGAGGTTTTAAATGTTAATACAATATATAATTTATTTATATATTGTGCAAGATTGAGTTGTGTCCCGAGGGCGTGAATTATGATCAATTGTCCGATTTTGCAGATGCAACAGCCGTCTCATTTATTGTGGGAATTATGTGACAGTTGCCATTCGAATGCTGTAAAGCGGTTGATAGGTGAACCGTCGACCAGAGTCGTCCGATTTTAGCCTGTCAGTTGTTGCGTCAACCGTTAGGAATTGTATAGCAACAAAGTGAAATGTCCGCGGACAATCCATAGATAGCTCATAGGTTAAGGGAAGATAACGCGATAATGCTTAGGCCAACAGTCCTTACCTAAAATATAGTTTGAGTTGCTGCAATTGGACGAGTCAACCCCATAATGTCAAACTGAAATCGCAGCTAAAGTATTGAATTTCAAATTGCTGTTTTGCAATCCGAAGCGATTACAGGGTTTCTCCATCCGGCCAGTTTCTCCAATTTGTATTTGGTTTGTTGCCGGGCCGGTAAATTTCACCGTGTCCTGTCTCCAACACTTTGGCAAGTTGTATGAAAGTCTCATTTTGACTCGGCAGTTCGCCGCCAGCCACGTCGGGATGAAACCAGTCATTGAGCTCAATAATTTTGGGAATGTCAAAAGGAATCCTATCACGGATTTCCCTTTCAGTTGCCACAAGGTCATCATGATGTAACAGGTCAAGTAACCGAAGGAACTCAAACGCATTGATTTTAGTCTCGTCTTCAAGGGAAATTCCGGAATTCTTATATAAATCTCTGTCAAGGTAAAGAGGGAGCACTTTGTTGCGCAATGTGAAATGAGTGCAGTTTGGATTGAGAAAGAAATATTCCTCTTCGTCGAATGTAGGGATGTTACTTGCGTCATCTGTTAGGGAAAGGAAGTTTTCGTCCTTTGTGCCTGGCTCATAGCTTAGGCAGTTTCCGAAAATATGCAGACAATTGCATATACCATTGTGGCCGCCACCTCTATAATTAAATCCTATATCTTCAATAACAATAACCCAGCGCAGGCTGTCTCTGTACGCGGTCAACTTCGCGCCTGCTGGATAAATGTATCCGTTGTCCAACATTGGAAAGACGTAGTCAGCGTTGCATTTATCTAATTGGTTTAGGATTTCTTCCGTTCTACTCATTAGCTGTTGTGGTGACCTCGTATAAGACTGGTTTCTTGACGGATTACAAGTTACGAACTTCGCCGAGCTTTGATTACATAGTTTTCCTTGCTTCTGCCAAATTGAGGCGATTCCAGCATTTTCAGCAATCGAGGAACTGATCTCTTTTAATGGGTCTTGGAAATTTTACCGCTGAAAACTAAATGCGCTAGGTATTATTATGCGGCATATTCACAACGGTGCCTTTGTTCGCGACTCCAACTGTTTTTCGGGCAATTGGGTCTTCAAATGTAATTAATAAAAAAAATATATGCGTTTCATTATCAAGGCTTCATGTTACAGTTTCTTTTTACTTTCTTTTGGGTCAGCTTGTTCAAAAGAAGATCTGGACTGTGGGTGTGACGGTTCAACAAGCCGTACTTTTGAAAACGTGCAAGCCAGATATGTCGGTGAAGGGGTTTTCGTGGTTCCAGATAGCATAGCGGGCTTTCTACGCCTTTACCCTTGTGAGTTAGATACTACTTGGGAGATTAGTAAAGAAGAAAATACGTGGAATTATCGTATTTTTGCCAATCTTAAAAAGCATTGTTTCGGCCCCAATCCAGAGCTGGAACTTCCCTATGAGGGCGGAAAAATTGAGCTTACTGATATCAAAAAACTGTAAATTGGGATATTGAACCATAATTTATATACGATGACGTGGCTGGTTCGACTGTCTTCTCAAATTGGCAGAATTAGCGATTGGGCAAGGATGAATTGGTATTCATTACATGGTAGTCCGCAAGGAGTGATTCGAGTAGATGGCTTTGACTCAGGTGGTTTTAGCGTCCATCATGAAAGCTCCGCAACTACTATTAAGTGGACTGAAATCTCCAAAATATGTGCCTTCAAGACAGACCAGATCACCATCGATCGGATTGATGCGCAAATCCTGTGTACTAGTGGGGTAGTTTCAATACATGAGCATTTGCCCGGCTGGACGACATTTGTTGAAAAATCTAAAGAGGCGCTTGAAGCAATCCCGGGGGACTGGGAGCTGGAAATTATACAACCGCCGTTTGCTTCTAACTTCACAACAATTTACGAACAAAGTTCCCATCATGGCGATGTCATATAAGCAAGACCCACAGAGCAACTTAACTATTTTAATAAATGAGGGGATTTGCCAGGCCACCTTTTTTCTGTTGGACGCAAATGACGCCGAGGTGACTGATCATCAAGGAAGATTAATATTTCATAACTGTTGGGCTGCTGAGTTCTTATCCTCGGAGCTGAACCCGTATTCTTGTGCGAGCGGCCAATGCATACCAGGAATTTTTCTAACTAAAGTGCTGGAAGCGAAATGGTATGCTGATAAAATCCGGGATAGAGTGGCGATTTATCTTAACTGGCGTACATGGGACAAGAGAGTATACACTCACTATTTGTTATCCGGACATGACAACTATGTACAAATAATCGCAAGCGATTTCACATTTGAGGTTATTCCAAAAGGAGCCTGTGAAATGATAAATGATTGATTGTCAAGCGAAATCAAAGTTATATATTGAGGTATGATAAATAGGTCTAGCACCTGCAGCTCTGGCTATCGCCCAAAACGAAAATCGAATAGAACCGGATCGGAAACGCCCCGATTGCCAATTAACGATGCTGTGTCGCAAAAATCCCGTCAGCTTCTGCTGCTGACGGGATTATATGTTAGAGATCGAGTTTAAAGGCAATGTCGGCCTTGCTAACTTGGCGGTAAATAGGATCAAGTTATCGAGATAAGCCGGGTCAAAGAAGATCGACATTGTGTCGAAAATGGTCATTCGATGGACTTTGTAGCAAACTATCTCGTTTACATTTTCAAGTATTCATTGCTTCTGCTTTGCGCGTTGAGAAGGAATTTGTCATTGATCACGATGCCTGTCGAAGCCTGCCAGTTTTGGTAAATAACCTCTCCCGTACTAGCCCCACACTCTCACTAATTCGGGATTTTCTCACCCGGCAATACCGCATTGTAGTTCTAATGTTCCTATGACCAAGCATTTTGCTGACGTCTTCTAAAGGCACGCCGTTATTCAGCATCATATCTGCGAAGAAATGTCTGGCATCATGAGTGTCGAGCCTTCTAATGTTTCCGGTGATGTCACGGATATCGCAGAGATCTGCCAGCTCTTTCAAATAGGTGTTGTACCTGAAATTACTGTTCACTGGAATCAATTTATCGTGGGCTATGCAATAGGGATGGGCCATATACTTCTCAATCAGCTCCTCGACAATTGGCAGTATCGGCACCATTTCGCCAACCTGTGTCTTCCCGCGTTTCCGGACAAGCCACCTTTCTCTCTTCGGGCCGACAAGCGTTATGCTATCTCTTGTGAGTCCGTAGATGTCCTGATAGGCAAAACCGGTAAAGCATTGAAAAATGAAAGCGTCGCGCACCTCAGCCAACCTTTCCACATGCAACTTCTTTCGATGAATTCTCTCCACCTGTTCAAACTCTAACGGGATCACTTCAACATCACCGCCCGAGCATTTAAAACCCTCCATCGGGTTGCGGGTTATGAAGTCCTTCTTGACGCCGATTTTTACTATCTGCCTGGTCCATTTGACGTCCTTGCGGGCGGATACTTCGGCGAGGGGTTTGGGCTTGTGAAGCGTCAGATATTCGTAAAGTTCTTCTGCAAACAGACCAGATAGCTCTGAAAATTTCAGATCCGATGTTTTGTATTGAAACTTGATAAAAGCCGTAACATGCCTTTTAAGTTTTCGCCAGTGACGCAGCGTGTTTTCTGAGCGCATCCCGCGCTGGACCATCAATTCGAATTTTTCAATGTGTTCGTCAAATGCTTGAAGCAGGGTCTGCTGCTTTTTCAATCCTTGGTTGGGGGCATCGTCTTTGTCTTCCACCGGTTTGCCTTTGAAGACGTTTTTGAGCATAGTAGGTGTGATGCATTCAAACTTCGATTGCAGCTCCATGAACTGGGAAGTGAGTGAGGTGCGCGCCTGATCGATAGCAATGTTGATCAGTTTGGCTTCCATGCCTGAGGCAGTTACCTTTTTGGTTTGGTTGCACCAATCGTCGGGGTGCACTTTTTTGCCGAGAGAGATTTCGTCATCGAGACCATCGATGGTAATCCGGACATAAATTGGCGCTTTGCCGTCTTTGGTTGCTTTGGCTTTGAATAGCCAGAAGAGGATCGAAAGTTTCTGATTGCTTTTCATCCTTCACATTTTTAAGTGATCTAATGTTCCCTGCAGGGACTTCCCACAGGCGACGCATCGATTTCCTCAAAACCACATCACACAAGCTATTTTCGGAAATTCGGTTACCTAATTTAGAAAATCAGATAGGTAACCGAAACGGTAACCGAATCGGATAGGTTACTTTGATCAGGAATGACTCAAAAATTTTGAAACAAGCTGATTTTCAGAACAATTTTAAACAAAAAAGGCACACTTTCGTGTGCCTTCTGTGATCCCGCTGGGATCGCAAAATATCGACAAAAGTGGTTGATTATCAATGGAATTATTCGTACCTATTGAATAAGTGACTGAATCGGGGACCGAATGGAATGACTCTGTTTGGCTTCAATTCAAATATTCTCCGCAGTAAATTTAGCCTTTTATAGTTATCTTTCCAAAGTGACGTGGCTCTAAAAAATGTGTACTGTCTTTTTGGAGCCACTGCATTTTGCTAGTGAGTAGAATGCAGGAGAGTGTTTATTAACAAAAATTTGCTATTCCTTGGAGAAACCGGCAAATATTTGCGCCAGTTTGAAGGCATTACCCATTTCTATGTTGTTTTCTGGTTCCTCAGAACCCCAGATTTATCAGGATTTATTATAGCCGTGCCGGAGAAATTTCCAAGCAAAACTTAGGAGATAGTCGAAGCTGGATTCGTGGACAGATCAACCCGTATTCTGGAGGAAAAGTGGTGACAACTGGGAGCCCTATATTTCCCACCAAAACAGTGCGCCAGTGACTGACCTAAACGGCCTGATACACCGCTGCCTCTGGTCGTGCTCGACTGACGCGGCCTACGCCGGTTCAGAGGCAGGATGGAAGATACGCGATCGGATCCAGGTATTGGAACATATTTCATACTAATCCAGCCGTGGCACTTTTATCGCTAAGGCGGGATCAGCTGGCCTGTACCTCAATGGCTTCGGTGCGTTGAACCAACATTCCTACGCTTTGAAAGACGCGTATGATGACGGAAAGGCGGTAGCTCTGCGCGGCCATGGGCAACGCGGGAAAAGTGCTTGCTTTCTACAACGGATTTTTGGCTCCTCATGAGTATGAAGACAATGTCACAATAGGACGATGTGACCATCGGCCGCGTTTATGGCCGACAGACCGTCGTAAGAACACTTTAGGGGTTCATTTGTTTTTAGTTCGTTGATGATGAAAGACAGCCTAGGTTCCGGGCTGTCTTTTTTGCATGATTCCTATCATCTCCATTTCGAAAACATTCTCTCATAACTATTCTGGCAAAGAATCGCCTCAATTCCGTAGATGGATACTGCAACCAAACCTTTTCGAGTTCAGTACGCAATAAAAAAGTTCCTGAGAATGAGATGAGTAAAATTTATACAGCCCTCGTCTCCGGATTTCCAAAAGTTCCTGGTGCAATCGCTATCGAAACTTCCATTCCTGGGGCTCTAATTGAATCCTTGTAAAATTGTAATGATGTCTGCTCTAATACCGTTTCTGCTTCGTCAATTGCCTTATCAACCATGACTAAAGCTCTATTATATGAAGCAATTGCCGAAAATCCGCTAGCCAAAGACAAGAGCATTTCCGAATCACAACTAAAAACAGCATCTTTACTCATGTCATTGAAAGAGACAAAATTGTCATACCCTAAAAACGCTTCGCAGCCATTTTTGACCAGTTCAACACCAAGATCCTGAGCTGTATTACATGACAATAGATGTACAATCTTACCATTAAACCAAGTTTGTAGACTGTGATTATCCAGAGACTGAAACAGTATTTCACCAAAAAATCCAGTGAAACGATCAGCACTCCCATGACCACTACCTGTGATTAAGATAACTTCATCGTTTTCCAAGGTTGCAATCACAAGTTCTCGCTCAGCTTGATTTCCATTCCTGTGAATAAGCATAAACGATCGTCCTAAAATTGGATAAACATGCTCCTCCCTATAAGTCATAGCCATTTGTGTCGCAACGTCCCAATTTGCATCAATACATAATACCTTTTTCATATTTCGCAAATTTTTTTGATCTACTATTTATCTTCTTGTTGTTTTCTTGCAGCCTTTACAAGATTACTAAGGTATGTTTTTTCAAAACTTTCTAAATATTTACCCAATGGAGTGCCATTTTGAATCTCTGCTATCGCCCGATTTTGATCAACCTCACCCTCTCCTAAGACATACATTTTAAAGTCCTTTTTTAAATTATATCTCTGAAGTATTAAATCCTTTGTTAGTTCAGAAGTTGGAATTTTATCGGAAAGGTCAAATCCATCTTTTGTGGGGTCTACGACCTCCTTTAATGTTGCCAATGATCCATCGGACTTGAAACCTGCTGGTGAAGCCCACTCATCGGAAGGGAACTGTTTTGCGTTTTTGCTCATGGTCTGATATAATCTAAATTTATTCCTTTTTTGGTGCCGTAGTCTGTGGTGTCGTCTGTGATGTCTTTGTCGGTGGTGTCGTCTGTGATGTCTTTGAAGCCGGTAATTTTTGATTATTAACCGAAGACAAAATAGACTTTGAGTCACTGTAAGGCATATAGCTTTCCAGACTTTCAGTGTCAATTATCAACCCGTCGGAATCAAAAATTGTGCTTGTAACAACCACCCCGGCACTATGCGTGATAACAGGGGATGTAAAAAAAGTTTTTGTTACTTTATTGCTGCCGCGTGATGAAATATCGATCTTAATTGTATAAAACTTCTCTTCGTTATTCTCTTTGCCCTTCTCTTTGTTCTTGTCATCACTCTTGCTCTTATTTTTGCTTTTTATTTTCTCCACGATTTTATACATCCTTTCAGCCCGTGTTAATTTGGTCATGAAGGGGAGCCCAGCAGCATCGGCACTAAGTGTCTGTTTCGCCACCAAATCCTGTATGACTATTAATGCTTTCAAACTTTCGGCGTTAAGTTTTATTTTTGACAAATGAGGAGCCAAGTCAGGATCAGAAACTTTCCTTTTTGCTTGATATTCCATTACACTTTTTTCTAGTTCACTTAATCCCTGAAGCCTCGATGACGCTATGGAAGATTTTGTTGCCAAGTCCTCCATCAATACAACAAATTCGGACGACCCGTTGTCAAAAAGTAACAATGGATACTCCTCTGGATAATAGAATTTCCAGTTTATATTACTATCCACATTCTCCATGATAGCTTTAAAATACATAGCAACGAAATCCTGAGTTTTGATGGTTATATCTTCGTTGGTAATTATTTCATCTCGCTTAAACAATTGAGCTACCTGAGCAGCGGTCTGAGCGATTCCAAGTACAGCCAAGGACAACGTTGCAGGATCGAACAAGTTGACATCTTTTGATTTTTTGTCGCCTTTAATTGCATTTGCCAAATCGCGTTTTCCTTCCGTCATTATTTTTTCTGACTCAGCTAGCATTCTCTTGAAAGTGTTGTTAAGTTGATTTAGCTGATTTTTGAATTGCAAATAACTTTCAACACCCTCGATTGCATTTTTATCGTAGATGATAATGGTTGCTTCATTTTGACTTATTCGTTGCAAGTTTTTCTTGGCAAGATCTACCGCAAGTTTTCTTAACGCTATGCGCGCGAGCATTTGAGTTTCTATAAACTGACCAGTGACCGTAACATCCCCTTTTGGGCCTGTTACGGTTGCATCAGTATTGAACTTACTTTTAATTGCCTCGGTGGTTACCTTGTCCGCTTCTGCTTTTGCTTTCTGTGCATTCGCAGCCTTTGTATCAATGTCATTTTGATCGACTACGGCAGGCTTGTTAGCATCACTAATTTTCTTAAGCTCAGCTGCTTCTATTGCTTGTTGCTTAGCAAGTTCTGCTTTTTGCTGTGCTTTTAAGGCTTCAAGTTTTAATCGAACCAGTTCTTCGTCTGATGGCTCAGTGGTAGCGGCCCCATTTGGGGATTGAGCTTTTGTGTCGGGAGTTGCCATAACTATAAAAAAGCTAATTGTGAGGAGGAATAAAATTTTCATCATGCTGAGGTGTTTTTGCTTATTAACCTAATAGAGTTTCAATAATGACGTGTGGTCAGCCATCAGATAGATCAAGATTATTTGTCACTAAAATTGAAGGCATCCAGTCAGACAACTGGCAGTGCTGACAGATAAAGAATGTTTTTGAGCTTCAAGGCATTTTACAAAATCACCCCAGTTTCCGGGATTATTGTTGTAACAATCGAGGATTGGTCCTGCCAAAGCTATTCCGCAGATTATAAAACAGCTGGCATTGCTAGGCCCAAACGCATTCAAAGTTGAACTAATGTGGAAAGACCCATCCGATTTATCCCAGGAAAATGTGACAGTGTTGAAAGTTGTACCGTTTCCTGCCTCAAAATGTATAGTGCCATATTCTTGAAATCGATCTCCTTCTGGGTTTTTCGCTTTTAGCGAAACCTTGCGCCCTGATAGCTCTTTGTTAAAAATGGTGGTCATATTTAGGTCTGGTCTTTTTTGTTATTTCTGTGAACTTACTGATTGTCAAGGAATAACCTTAACCGTTTAATAAGTAATGTTACACCTTACAATATCACTCTATTGAGTTTGGGCCATGTCGACCACCAGGAACCTTAGAATGGTCGTTGCGCGACACTTTCGCATTCAGAAAAAATATTCTGTAAAGTGTTATCAACTCAAAGACGTTGCGTCTGAACATTACTGCAATAGCAGATATAGTGTGTAGATACTGCCGAAAGGGCCGGGCGAGTTGCCCGCCTCCTTTCTCTCGCACACTATTATTGTTGTATCATTATGAAATGAGGGAAAATGAACAGAACCAACAAACCACAGGAAGACCCGCCCAGGGTGAAAGAATTTTGATATCTAAGCATCAAGGAGCAGCTATTGATCCGCTTTGTTAGATGTAGAAATTTATTAGGTAGAAAATGGAAATCGAAGATAGCCAACGATGATCCATTTTTTAAAACCAAACTCGGCCAGGCTTATGTGACTTCTGTTGCTCAGGCTTATCTGATGCAAGCCGAGAAAATGGGGATCGTATCGAGCGCGTGGTGGTCGCGATGGAAAAGGTGCGGGAATACAGGTTGTGCCGGTTGTCTAGCACTATACCTGTCCTTTGCGGGGATCTTTCATATTTTGATTTGTGAGGCATGCGTACTATCTAATCTGGTGGGATAGGATTGATGTTGGGGTGGCTTGGTTCTGCCTGTTTTTTATTTGATAAAGGTTCGATCTGGTGGTTGTTTGTAATGAAATGGCTGTTTTGGAAGAAATGGAACTCGTACTCCTGCTGAATTGACTTAGCCTGGTATGTTTTGCAGCGAACTACCCGGTGAGCGGGCGTTCCACTTCTGAGCTCTGTTCCGATGACGATATAGTAACCTTCCGGAATGATTAATCGAATAGCCTGTGGGTCTTTAACCTAATTGTTGATGAAGCGGGTCACAATGTCCTCGTAAAAAGGGATTTCATGTTTATTGAACAGTTCCACCACGTCTCGACGCGTCAATGATCTCTCATGCCTTGCGTTAGTCCGATTGGTATAAACCTCGCCGATTTCGACGCAAGCGTCGATAACTCTTGCAGAGTAGATACTATCGCGAGGATGCAACTTCAAGAGAAATCGTTCGTATTGAACCCACATTCCCTTTGGTGTTTGAAAACTTCACCCTCCACTGACTCCGCCATAGTTTACAGCTATCGTTATGCAACCTTATAATTGTGCCATGCTCTTGGAGCAGCTGTTCGGTTACCGCGTCTCGTTCAGCCTTGTCGACGAACGGCCAACTCACTATATATATATCGCGGTCACTGCGTTCAGATTTCAGGAATTCGATTTCATATTTTCAATTGGAGTCCTTCAACCGGATGAAATCAGTGTTGTCGAGATTGACGACGTAGGTCTGTCCGTCGTATAAGAAATACTAGCCATGATTGAGGTGCTGTTGATGTTATTGATGCTATTGGTATCGTTATAGCGATCTCAATTGTATCATATTTTTAGGCAGGTGTCAAGAGCCGGATGTTATTTGTACAACTTTTCACTGGTCATTCTGGACACCGTGTTGTATTTGTCGAGAGAGAATACTTTGTGCCGATGAACCGGTCGTTTGTTTAAGCCGTTGAAAATGGCCAATTTACCATTCCAGTCTGAACGCCGATTAAGAACCTTCCACAATAGACCTCTATCATTGATGAACCCTCAGGAATTGGAGCAATACTTTTACGATCAATTGTCTACCTTGGAGAGTAAAGACCTAGTTCACGGAGCTAAAATTAGGTTTGACAGATACTTCAATCAGGACCTTCATATCAGTGCACCACTCCGGAGCGCCGTAGAAAGAAGATACAATGAAGTTGGTGTCGGTGTAAAAACGAACTACGTTACCCTCGAAATTCAAAGTGATTTTAACAGCTTGGTCTTTGACTCATTTCCACTACATGTCAGGCTTAAAAGCCAAAAATACACTGAGACCGACGGCACTAGATCTTATTACCCTTTAACTGGGACGAGCCTCGCCTTTATCGAAGGACCCTTAACAAAGGCTAGTTCGGTGTCGATACAATCGATCGACATTAGTAATTCTCATGTTAAACATATCGATATTCAGACAAACGTAGAAAAGCTAGACGGGTTCGGTACTGCGTTCGAAAAAATGACGATTTTTCGGCCGGGAAGTTTTGCGAAAGAAAAATCGGTAAAATCAATAAACCTTCTTGGTAAGCTTGGCAATATTGATCTATCGAACTGCGCTTCTGACACAATCGTGTTGAAAACCACTCCAAATCAACCACCAAGTAACGAGAATCCAAAATCTGTAAAAATTTCGACTTCGAAAGTAAAATCGTTCGAATATCACTTGACAGATGAGGCCAGCTTAGAGATCGACGGGGGAAGTATTGAGAGTTGTCGGATCAAAGTCATGAACTCAGCGGATACGGTAACACTAAAAAATGTGCAGAGTAAAGACATTGAGATAATATTTCCTTTCCCCCCATCTCGGTTAAAACAGTTGGTCCTACGGGATATTTTGCATACCGATGAGCTAAAAATTAAAACACTTTTAGGGAATGAAGATTTTGGAATGAGATCCTTTATCGAAAGGCTAATATTTCGGAATGTGTTAATAAAAAAAGATTCGGTTTGGGAAGTTAAAAATTTCAATGGAATAACATCCTTGCTATTAATCGATATACTCAATAAGGGGGAGTTAATATTCCGTAACATTAGCTTTTATCTCCCAAAACCGGAAGGCATGTCTGTGGATAAGGTTTTTGATGCCATAGAATCCATATTTGCCGAGTCAAACCCGGAAGAAGAGCTCAAGAGCAAGGCTGGTATCTTTCTACTGGGAAGTAGGCTTGGAAATACAAGTTTTATAAATAGTGACCTCCCTGGCACGTTAAACGTATATGAAGTTGATATTTCTGGCCTGAAGCTCACCAATACCGGTTTCCCAAAGAAAGTAGAAGCGTTGAGATATCGGAATAGATCCCGGAATAAATTAGAAGCACTCCAGCAACTTAGAAAGAATGCAGATGGATACGGTGACAAAGATACTGCGGCTATTTACCGAAGTGCGGAACTTGACATACGTTTGAATCAAATAACTAGCTCTCTACGGTCTTTATTTTTCAATCTCGACGAAGTACTCTCGCTATTGCTCAATAAGGTAACTAATAATCATGGCCAAAACTGGCTACGGACAGTTGTCATAATTTTCATATACGGATATATTTCTTATGGTATATTTCTGAGTAAACTAGGATTTAATGTCACGTTGGGCGTCGATGGTATAAATCTAATAAATAGCCAGATTGGACACTTTTTGGATTTCCTAGTGCCTGGGTTTTTAAGCGCTAGTAAGAACAAAATTGATTTACTAGCCAGTTCGCTCGGAGTTACCAAGGATCAAATAAATGCTGGCATGCCTAAGCTAATTTTATTATTCAATGACATCATAGCTCTACCGTTTCTAATATTTCAGCTGGTTTCCGCTTTTAGAAAGCACGTAGTTAAATAGCATTGCGCGTGTCCCTTGGAGGCCCTTCGAGTTTTTCAATGAGATATTCTGCAAAACCGGGAATTCCATCGGCTCGGCTTGTCATTATGTAAGTGTCCCAAAACGGTGCTTGTATTCGCCGTCGTAGTAAATAGAAGGCCAAAGGCGATTGAAGGCAGGATCGAGGTGTAGCCGGGGGAAAGGTTGCGTCGCTGTTAAACCTCTGAAAGAAATCGCTCTGTCCTTGATCAAAATAGCTATACACATTAATCCCAAAATGTGATAGTTATGGACCAGATCAAAAAAGCTCGAAAAAGGCCTGAGCGCTACAAGATCAAGTTGTTGTCTGAAAAACAAAAAGCCGTAGAATTGTATCTTCAAGGAGAGATGCCAGTTGCCGAAATTGCCAGACAATTTGGAATTACTACCAGCACGCTTACCCAGAACTGGATTAAGCAGGTAGCGCGTGGAAAGGATCGATTGCTGGGTGGCTCCAAAAAGCTGACGGATGAGTTCAAATTAAAAGTTGTTCGAAAGGTACTTTCTGGTGGAATGAATGTTCAGCAAGCTGCCGAAATATTTGACATTGCAAGCCCGGGCACGATCAGCAAGTGGATGCGCGAATTTAGTGCAGGTATTGCGTTAGATCTTTCTCAGCAATTAATTCATACGGAAGGTATGGGAAATCGCAGTAAATCAAATGCCCAATCGGACAGCGACAGGCGGGCCCTTGAAAAGGCTTTGCGAGACGCCCAGCTCAAAATTGTAGCCCTGGAAACGATGATAACCCTGGCAGAGGAGCAGTTCAAAATTGATATTCGAAAAAAGTCTGGTACCAAACAGTCCGAGTAATGCACCAGGAGTTTAACATAGGTATTAAAACGCTGTGTGGCCTGTTTGGTAAAACCCGTCATGCCTACTATGACCGCGAATGGAGTTTGAAAGCTCAAACAGTTGAATATGAGATTATTTTGAAGCTTGTTGAAGAACAGCGCCGGGTGCTGCCCAGAGCAGGAACACCAAAGGTGCTTAACCTGATTCAAGGCTCATTGTCACAGCATGAGATCAAAATAGGCGTTAAAAAGCTGCATCATCTGTTAGCAGAATACGGATTGACCGTCCGGCGAAAACGGCGAAGAGCTGTGACTACCTTTTCGAAGCATTGGCTGAAAAAGTACTCCAATTTGATCAAGGATGTGAAAGTGCAGGCCCCGGAAGAGATCTGGGTGGCAGACATAACCTATGTGGCGTTAAGAAATGGCTTCTCCTATCTGTCGCTGATTACAGATGCTTACTCGCGCAAAATTGTAGGTTATTGCTTGCACCCGACCTTAGAGCATTGTGGTCCGCTCAGAGCATTAAAAGATGCAATTGATCAGCGCCAGTATCCAGAAAAGCAGATTATCCATCATTCTGACAGAGGAATTCAATATTGCTGTGGAGAATACATCAAATGTCTTCGAGATGCGAATTTTATGATCAGTATGACTGAAAAGGGTGATCCGTACGAAAATGCGATCGCGGAAAGGGTAAATGGGATATTGAAGGACGAATTCGATCTTGATAGGGTCTTTGAAGATCATCAGCAAGCATTGATCGCAGTAAATCGGATTATACCCCTCTACAATAATCACAGACCGCACGCTAGCTGCGACTTTCTAACTCCCGAAAAAGCGCACCAGCTAAGCATCGTTCTGCGGAAGCGCTGGAAGACATACAGGCGGCCAAGAAAACCGGATTGAAAATCCACGATAAAACTGTAAAGTTGAGAATTCAAGATTGTATAGTAAAATCGACCCTTAAAAAGTAAGGTGTATAGTTAATGTGCAGTTAGTCCCAAAAAGTGTATAGCTATTCTGCTTAGAGACAGAACAATTTCAAACGCTTTCGAACGAACTCGAACACTTTCAAACAATCCCAAATTTTTTAGAACAGAAGCGAACACTTTCGAACAGTTTCAAACATGAGCGGTGGTTTCCTCCACAGCCAGCTATCGCCGGTACGTCGCAAAATGCGACTTCCCGGCGGGAGCTGGCCATGGGAAACCCCTGGACCCCTGCTATTCGCCTTCCGGCTCATAGCTAAACTTAACCGGGTGCTGCTTTTTAATAAGAATAAGGAAGATCCCGATTGAACATCACGTAGCTCTTTTTGCTGAGGTAACTATTGTGACTGGGTCATGTATTGCCACTATTCGTGTCGATATCGTCGGATATCTCCTAGGCTAATGATCCAGAAAGCTCGGTTCTATAGCGCCGCGCCATTGAGCATTTATCAATGTCGGACGATTCGGTCAAAAGGAAATTGTTGTCTGGAATACAGCGATGAGCAGCGTTATGTTTCGACTGCTTGTCCATTTATTACCGGTAAATAAGTTTATTGTCATGCAGGTGGTTCAAGGTACCGGTATTAGTTAAATTAGTTTGATATACCTAACTCTCCTCACTTGAAAAAACTTCTACTTCTCCCAATTTTTGCATCTTCCTTCTTCTTTGTAAAAGGATTAGATCTTGACTTACATCATTTGTTAGGTCGATGCTCGGGTAGTAATGCCTATTGCTCTGCCTGTAGCAACTGCTCAGCCTGCAAGAACTGCGCTGTTTACGGAGGTAGCTGTGCGGTTTGCTATACTCCCAAAGTTACAAAGTCGGCGCGCACACCCAGGGGGGGCAAGTCCCGGTCTTCGGGCAGTTCGAGGAATTCATTTTATTATTCCTCGAAAAAACATCATCGAGTTCCTCAACCATCCGGTGTAAAACGCGTGCCAAGCGCTTCAGACATTGGTAATCAAAATGAGATCCCAAATCATTCGCGAGAATTGAATCAGCGAGACGACGCTGAGGTTGTGCAAAGAAACAACCTACAGGCGCCTGATCAATTTTCGACACCTCTGCCCAAGACAGATCGGAAGTACTCCGTGGAAATTCCCGAGGATGCCGAGATTATCATGGTGGTCGTCAGTAAGGCTAATCTCCGGGAACTGGCTACTACAAAATCGGCAATTATCGAGGAAATTCCGTACGGCAATCTGCTGATAAAATTGGGTGGAAGCGGCGATTGGATTAAGGTACAAACGATCGATTCAGGCGCTATCGGCTTTATTTTTTCCGAGCTTGTTCAATAGATTGGTTTACAACTCGAAGACTATTAAAACGAAAAGTAATGGTGTCAAAAGCTCATTTCTACACTACGGTTTTAGTCCGTTGGATCAAGCTTCTTTTTCAGTTCGATAAGAACATTTCCCTCAAACGAATCAGGTCAGCTGATGGTCAAATTGTTTGCAGGTGGAAAAACGCCCTCTGGATAGAACTGCCATCCGGTCAGCACAATCTGAGTATCTCGTGGGTTCCTGAGAGTCTCGAATACAGGACTGTTGCGGCCCATGTGACCGTACAGGGATTCTCTCGAAAGCAAATCTATTCACTTACGGCTCTTTTGCTGAATGAGTCCATGACGATCCAGCCTTTTTCGTTCGAATTTGATATGCCTGAAATTACATTTGCTAAGCAGCAAAAAAACTTTAACGCCCGACCCATAAAAGTCTCAGGCAGAATCCCATTCGTCAATTCCAAATCAATTGAAATAAAACATAATACCTTCTCTAAAATTACATTACCATGATTCGCGACTACTACGAACTGCCTAAACCTGGATGGATGATGCGTTTTTTCTGGCGTTGTGCCGGAGCCGACAAGTACCTGCTGGAGAGAGCCACTTATACCGATCAGGTCAAATACATGTGCCTCGGCGGCATTGTGATGGCTACGGGTGTGCTGGCTGGCATTGCTGGTGGATACGCATTTTACACGATTTTCTCCCCGAAAAGCGCGGATGTTTTGAACAAAACCAAAACTCTCGTCGAAAATTCAGAGTACGTTGGTGCGGACTCGACTACGGTCGCATTAGCCATTGGTTTCGGGATTCTTTGGGGATTAATGATCTTCAACATCGATCGGTTCATCGTAACTAGTACGGGAAAAGGCGACGGCACGGAAAAAATTACCTGGGACGAATTCAAAGGTGCGATTCCAAGGATTATCATGGGCATGATCATCGCGATTACGATTTCAAAACCCGTTGAAATCAGGATGTTTAAGACTGAGATTGATCTTGCTATAAAAAAGGAACAGGATAAAGAGAAAGAATCAGGGATCACCGCCGCGAACCAGATTTATGAGAAAAAAGTACTCGAAACGAAACAAAAACTCGGAAAAATTCAGGCGGAAATCGATAGAAAGCAGGATGCTATCACTGATTTGCAGTTGGAAATTTCAAGAGAAATTACAGGAAAAAATGACAATGGTAAAGGGTTTGGATCCCGTGCGGCGGAGCTGGAAAGGCAGTCTAACATTCAGGAGGAGCAAATCAAAAATTTAAAGAAAACTGACGAATACCAACAAGTCGTAGCCGAAAAAGCCAAATTCGAAAAGGAGAAACTCTTAGCAATCGGCGAAGCGGAAACAAAGGCGGCAACATTAGACGGGCTACTAATTCGCATTCAAAAAGCGCATGAAATTGCGGGCTGGACAATTACAATATTCATTACCCTACTTTTTATGGCGATTGAATTAACGCCAATATTCTTCAAGCTGATGCTTACGAAGACAACCTACGATTACCTTTCCGAAAACCGGGACGAGCTGATCAAGGCGGAGCATGGCATTGAAACGAAGTATGATTATTACAAGGACAAAATAGGCCAGGAACGCCATCTGACTGTCAACCATCAGGCGGAAAAACTGTTATTCGAGAAATCGAAGATCATCGAAGTTCAGAAGGAGCTTTCAGGCTATGCGATAGAGAAATACAAGGAACAGGAGAAGGATAAAATTGACAGGAACCCAACCGACTATGTCCAGACTGTCTAGGCTATACCGCCTCCGGGAAAACAGGTCATTACAGCAGCTTTGGGCGCTATCCGGAGAGGATAAGTACATTATTAAAGAATCAACTCCCGCAATTCAATGGCGGTTTACCCGGATCAGCCTGGTCGTAGTGGCCATTGGTGTGGTTTGCTTCACAGGAAGTTTTATCTTCTTCGAATATACGTTCGATTTGCCTACCGCATTGGAGCTAGTCTTGGCATGTTTTGTGGCTGTCGTGATCGGGAATCTGTACGTATTGCTGCTCTATACCATCACTCCGCTGATTTTCGATAACAAACGGTCGCAATCGCTGGACCAGCAAAAATACACGCTGATCGGCGGATTCACGATCCGGATATTTTTCATCCTGCTGATTGCGACCAGCATTGCCCAGCCCATTTGTGTCGTTTGCCTATCGCGCTTTACCGACCGGTCGATTGAAAGCTATAAGAACAAATACCTTCAAGAAGCGCTGCAAGCGGCGAGGGCCGCTATCGTAGCCGGTGAAGAAAATGCGGGTGAACAGAAGAGTCAAATCGAGGCAGAGCGGCGCGGTGTTACTTCCCTACTTAATTCCAGCCACTTTTTTATACAGAGAATTAGAATTCTGGCAAGCTCCAATCTTTTGTACTGGCTCTTCATACTGGCCATTTGGGTATTGTTCTTCTATCCGGTTTACGAGAAATACGACATCCGCAACCACAAGCGCTTTTATTTGCAAAAGAAAGAGATGGAAGACCGGATCGTAACAAAGGCTTATGCCCAGTTCAAAGTGCATTACGAGCATGTGATGACCGAGCGGCTTTCTACGTACAACTCGAGATTGAAACATGGACTTATGCCGGTCATCGGCTCCGTTGAAAACGTTGCGCCTACCCGCGCGGCGAATGCTTACCACGAACTGTTTACCGAAACTGCACTAGTTCCGTTTGAAAAATTCGAAAACTGGCAGGACCCACCATTCAGAACTGTGAAGAAGAAAGATGACAGACCCGTTCTGCCGGAATCGGCACTATTGAACCTACTATACCCTAACAGCGACGATCCCTCAAAAAGCTAAATTTGAATGGTTGACCAATCTAGTCATAACGGAAATTTGCATTTCGTCGAAAGTATTTCAGCGGATGCTCCTGATGTGGTTATCAAACAAGCTTTTATAGTTTCACAGGAAGAAATCGAGCTTTTTAAAGACGACAATGGGAAAAAGTTCCGGAGGATCAGAACGATCCGGAAAGTTGCCAGACGAACGTTTTTGTCCGGCAAACTAAGAGGTAAATACTGGGGTTACCCGTCGGATACCATGAATCGGCGACAGGATGTAGGTGATTTCTTCGATATTACAATCTACGAGTCGGAGGTGTTAGTTGACAAATACGACATCAAGACCGATAAGCAGACCAATTACAAGGAACTTACGGAAGCGTTTTCCAGAAAGCTTGCATGCCGAAGTCAGTCCATTCATTTTGAACAGTTTGCTGAAAACATTCTCGTTCTAAGAGATCATGAATCTACGCGGCGGTTCAAAATGGATTTGCATGAACCGGCACTTTTCAATCCAAAGCTCCTTCACAGCATGCATCAATCGAATGGCACAGAGGTGTTTGGAACGATTGAAAGTCATATTTGCGGGTATCTGGTCGATTACGTTTTGGAGGTGGAGGAGACGATTGAGGAAGTGCAAGAGATTCGTAACGAGCATCGATCAACCGAAATATCTGCGGTAAATCAAGCAGAAACAGGCGCTACCGCAGTTGAAAATGATCCGATCGGTAAAGACAGGAAACGAGATCGGAATGGAGCGACGCTTTGGCAAAAGGAATCAATCTTTCTCCTGCTGCTATTCGCGCTTGCTTTGATATGTATGTTGGCCAGATTTCCATTGGCAGCCATTCTCGTCGCTGCAAGTATACTATTTTTACTGTTTCGCCGCCCTACCTGGGGAAGTCGGGTTCCATGGTGGGTTTTCGCTGCGTTTGCATTGTTGCTTGGGCTATTACTGTGGGATTTCATCCATTCTTCTTATCCGCCGATAACGGAGCGAGCATCATACGTCAAGAACTGGTTTTCTGATAGAAGTACAGCGACTATCGACAATCCAGGCAAGGGCAGAGCTCAAGAAGTTGCTGATCATTCAATTAAGCCGGTCCCTGATTCACTAGTCAATTCAACTAGTGATACCAGTCGTGAGCAAGGCACAGAAAATCTTATCACCAAACCGATCACGCCAACGGAAAATCCCACCGCTCCTGGGACGGAAAAAGTGGTAGAAAACCCAAAACATACCACCCCAGCGACTACGCCTCCCGCCTCCCCACAGCAAACGGCTTCTTTCGAAGTGTACCTGAACCGCGGATTAAAAGCAGTGGAGGAAGAAGAATACCAGCGGGCGAACGAGAATTTCAGGCAGGCAGCACAGCTTTCGCCGGCACATCCGCGGCTTAAAGCGCTGGCTGCTTCCTACAAGGCTACCGGGGACGAAAAATGTGAGCAGTTCAAACAAGCAAATGCAAGAGAGTTGTTCTACATTCCTAATAATTACTACCAATACGCAGCTTCCCTCACTCAAACAGTACCATTGAAATGCGATTAACCTTTACCATCCTCGTAGTTGTAATACTCATTTCGGCTCATTCTGCGTGGGCACAGGAGAAATTTGCCAAGAAGGAGCTGTATTCCGTTTGGATGACGGCGGAAGAGAAGCTCGATGAGGGGCAATTCAGTGAGGCATTGAGCCTCTACAAGGGGTATCCAAAAGATTCGAGTTTTATGCTGCGAGCTCGGCAAGCTCGATTGCTGATCGATGTGGCTGCGGAAGGCGATCGATTACTTAAACGAAATCAGTCAGCCGAGGCGCTAGATAAATTCAAAGAGTATAGAAAGTTTAAAGAGATTGGCACGCTTCGGTTTTTTGAGGAAAGAATTGAAACATGCCTTCAAAACATCAAAAAGGAGAAATTAACCGAGCTGACTTCTCAGCAAAGAATTATTACTGGCTTTGAATTTGCCCATCGCGGTCGTCAGAAGTTGAGCAGGCTGGACACTACCGGAGCAAAGAAAGATTTTAACAATGCGAAAGCCTTAGGTGGTAATCGCAATAATATACTTAAAGAGCAATACGTCGAGGGCCTCAGGGCAACTGAAGAAATAATCAACTGGGGAAAACGATATCTCGGCGCTGCCGCCGATTCACAGTCTACTGAGGAAAAACTTAAAGGATTAGAAAGTTATCGTGAGATTCGTGTTAACCTTCCAGGTATCGAGGATGAAATAAAGCTGCTGAGAGCGAATCTTAGCGGTGATGCATCACTTGCTGATATTGCTAAAATGTGTGATATCGATCTGCTAATAAAACAGGTAGAAACAAATAAGTCGAGAATAAATAGTTCGGAGTATTTTCTCAATAGACTTAAAGAGCTTCAAAGTATAAGGCAGAAAATTGCGACTTTGAAACAAAGCTCTGTCCACGTAGAGACAGTTCGAAGCGCATACACCACGTTGGTTTCATTGGTCGAAGAATTGCCAACGGAGGTTCGCCAGGCTGTTAAAACTTGCGTCGAGAAAGAGTATGCCGCTTATTCCGCCCTTTATCCAGTCACTCCTTCGCAAAATTCTAAAAAATGTGAAGGAGAAGACAGTTTCAGGCAAACGCTAGCTCTTATAAGGAAAGAGTTATCGAACTGCAATTTGAACAGATCGAAAGTTCTATGGGGACAAGCCATCAATTATATCCATAATTGTGAAAATGCAGCGTCTTTGCTGAAAGCCAGTACAAGTTTGCAGGACTCAATTTCGCGATTTGCGAAAAACGACAGTTTACTCGTCAAATACCGCATCAACATGAGAGAATTTGCAAATGCTAAGGATTGTCAGAAGCTACGTGAAGTTTACGAGAAAATGCAATCCCTCAAAACATGTGATATTGCAGGCTTGGAACGCGAATTAAGCGGCGCGCTCGACATGGTGAATAACTGCAAGGCCGATAGTTGGTTTAAGATGCAGCTCGTTGGCGGCTTTTATGGTGTAAGACCACATTATAGCATCGGCGATGAGGAAAAAGACATGGCCATGGGGTGGATGGCTACGGTGGGCGTCGAACTGACTTACATTGATCACAAGAACATCGCTGAATTCGTAGCAGGTGTTCATTATTTCAGGACTAATTACTATTCTAACGGTGCATTCGGCTCGACCAATGAAGACTTTACTATTCAGGGCGCTACTGGGTCTTTGGGTATAAAGCTCCATTTGCCCAATACACGCCCCGAACGTATCAGGCCATATCTCAAATTCGGTCCCGAAGTCCACATTCCGCTGTCCTACACGTATCAGAATTATTCCACTAGTGCCACCGCTGATGGCGTCGACCAGCTGCAAAAGACTGTGTTGTCAATTTATGGAGGTCTCGGCATGGAGATTCAAAAGAAACAGTTTGGCGCATTCGTTGAAGTCCTGGCTGCACCGGGTCTTGGGAATATTTATAAAGCTGATGTGTCTCACTTGTCGACGTCTAAGGAGAAGGTTGAAGCTTCCCTGACAAAATTTGGTATCAAATTGGGCTTGCGGCTATGGTGAGCTGTAAGCTTCCCCAGGTGGAAGCTTCTTTAGTTGGCGCCGACTTATGAAAAGGGCTGGACTTAGTGGAAGGCTGAGTTGGAAAGACTGTGCTTATGCGCAGTAATTTCTTGCCTGGGAAAGACAGCGAATTTTCGAACATCGCAAAGTTGAGTGTTATGAGAGATTGTTCTGACCCGCCAAAATATCCTTCGGAAAGGCTCTTGCTATGACGTTGGGGCGCCTGCATATCGGCCAACGGCGAGTCCCGGGGATTCCGAGGGCATTCGCCGATTGGCCGAAACTGACGTCTTTTAAAGCAAAACTATTTTCGTCTTCTTGGTCTTGTTACCGACGAATTTCGAATCCGTTACATGTATTATATACGCCCCTCTTTTTAACATTGATACGTCAATTTCAAGTTTTTTACCTTGAATAAGCCTTTTTTCGATGCTACTCAGTGACCATGTCAATAATCCCGATTCTTCGCTGAATATTTCGACTTTTTCCGGAGCACCCTTGCTGACAACCGTTTCGCTGAAGAAAATTGAAATGATGTTTCCGGTTGATGGATTGGGAGCTACGGAAAAGAACCCAGCACACCCCGAGCTCTCAAAGATATCCCATTGATATGGCAGTGACCATCCACAGGCATTTTGAATACTTAACTTTACCCATGCGCTTCCAAACCCAGCGCTCGGCGGAACAAGTTTGTAATCATATCTGGAAGGGCTATAGCCGAAAGGCCAGTTCGATGAGTATGTCCAATTGTAACCGCTTATCGATGTCGGGGCCGTTACTGGGTTAATCGATACGTACACCTCGCTTTCGTCGGGATAGGGACAAGTTTGGCTCGGCCCTGACACACCAAACTGAGCCGGGGTGTAGGTCCCAACCTGAACTGTCTTGAAAATAGGTGTGCTTCCGCAGAGCGTAGAGACGGTTGCCTGGATTGTGACCGAGCCGTTTCCCGTTACCGTCGCCACACCCGTTGATGAGTTAATTGACATAACTGAGGGGTTAGAGCTGGAGTAGCTCGGAGGCCCCGTGTAGTAGGTTCCCGAAAATCCGAAAGTAGCAGTCGATCCGCAAACGACATCAGGCCCGGTAACTATAAGCGTCGGATCAATGCGGGTCATGTATAATGATACCGTGCCAGTAATACTGCCTGACAAATTCGTGTACCGAAATTTGATCAACCCGCTGCTGGAAAAATTGGTAGTAAATGAAAAGCAGTTGTCGCCGCAATCAACTGCCGTCCAACCCGAAGGGTAATCCGTGAGATCATAGGCATAGATAGAAAGTGAGGGACTGACCCAAGCTGACATCGTCATGGTAATATCTGTTGCGCAGCCCACGTACATGGTTGCGCCATTGGCAAATGCCACACCGTCCACCCTTATGCCATCGGCAGCTTTGGACACAAGACAAGAGAAAAGTACATAAAGTAACAGTAGCGTCTTTTTCATAGTAATAGGAGTTTAAGTTAGTCAAATGAATCTATTCGTTCCGCAGACCTGAAAATCCACCCAATTGAAATAAGAAAAGTGTTCGTCCGAATTGAATGCTCCCACATGGGATTTACAGCAAGGTTCCGAATTATAAGTGGGCATTGGATCCCGATCACCGATAAACGTTCGCTTTCATGCGTGAGGTCGTAAGTGTACCTTGCCAAATCGAAACCACCTTGAACTAGTGGTGTTATAACGATACGTTGTGTTATAGAGATCTGGCGAAAAGCACCTACGGTAAACCTGCCAATATGATGACTAAGGGTGTCGATTTTTGTAAATCTCTTGTACAGATATTCGCCTCTGACTTGAAGGTTTAGCGGTGATTTTTCCTGTTTCAGAAATACATATGATACCGACGAGGCTATACTTTTAAAACCGGGGCGGCCATTGTTACTAACCAGCATCCCTCGCACTCCGAAGCCCAAGGAAGCATTGATCGAGTGACCTATCGACAAACCTGTGCATATTCGGTTGTCGTAAGTACCAAAAAAGGCCTCCACAATTGTCCCACTCTGGCGGGGGAAGAACATATGGTTCTGTGCATTTGTGTCCACGTAGAGTATAGTCATGAACACAATGCCCACGATAAATGAATACCTGTTCATTATAGCAAGGTTAGCACTTAAAGGATATTTATATGAGGTACTGTAACGACTGGTACGGCTTTTGGGTGCTTCAAATAAAAACAGCCGTTCTTGTCGTTGATAATAAGACTTTCTTATGAAAATGGGTTGCTCCTGCGGCTGGAGCTAAGTTGTGCGGCAAATATAAACATTAAGTGAAAATGGGTTACAAAATTATAAACTGCAAGCATTTTGTTAGAATAGTGTTTCCTTTAATTTTTTATGTAAACAAATATTCAAATAAGAACATATCAGGCGCGATGTGGCCAGTTCGAGAGAGCTTATAGTCCGAACAAGGTTAAATAACCTTCAGCGACTCTGTTTAAAGCCGTAGTAAATGAGACCGACTTGATCATTTTGAATGGTCCGAATTTTAGGTGTGGAACGACGCAGCCGAAATAACCTATAGTCGAAACGCTGCGCTTTTGAATAATTGCATTGACTGATTTTCTGGAAGGAGGGAGGTAGGGAAGAAAGATATACTATTCCAATTTTTCCAGCGACTGGCGGCTTACCTCACAGACAATTGATCCTTTAAAAAATATTGATGCGATTCCGAATGAGTTCCGAGTGAGGTCAGCCCCGCAGGGCCAGATCCAAATGTAGCGCGCGGCGGCAGCCGCGTGATACATTTGTACATCTGGCCTACCACGGATAGACAGGTGGTAGCATCTAATTTTCGCGTGTCTGCAGTGGCTACAATTCCTTACCCGAGAGCCGGTGCAAGTCTCCGAAACGTCACTAATGATCCAAATTAGGCGGGAAGAAGAAAATTTAGTCCCAAATGCGCCTTTGAGACCATTTTGGAATATAAATTCTCTTTTTTATGCTTTGCGGACTGCTTTTTGCTTAGTCGGGATGTTTCGGCGTCAAAAATGATCTTAAGGAAGAATCAGTTTGTGCAGCGAGCAAAATTCTCAGATCGGAACCCATCAATCTTCGCCCATAACAGATAATTAATTTTTTTCTTACAAGCCCCTCTCACAATTACGGAGGGGTTGTAAGAAAAAATTTAAAGTCTGCTGAAATAATCTCCGGCAAGGCATTCAACATTTACACGCAACGTATTTCAGCTGGCTAATCACGATTCGGTAATTCGTGGCTGGTAGCGGCATCTCGCCCACCACATTTTTGCGGGTTAGCCTGCATCAGATCGATGAGATGTTTAAACAGAGCAATCAAAAAGTCAGTTTTCACGCAGAAAATGTCTTCAAAGAGCACGAGTTAGAGGAAGTAGCAACTGTCAAGGATTATTTGACGGTTCAATCTGCAGGAGTCGAAAGGTAAAACGGCAATCAGCTATTACAGTCTGATTGTGATCATTTAAACGCGAGGTCGGATTTATTTTGCATGTTCAAGCAGCCGCTTGAGTAGCTCGACTTTTTCTTGTTCGGACGCAAGTAAACGTTCATAAAGCTTTCGATTTTCATCGTAGCTTTCAATTAGTTTATCTAATGGATTGAATGTTGGATTGATATTAACAGCATTCATGGTAGATGAATCATGGCTATTGAAAGTATTTGAAATTACATTCAGAGCCTTGTCTTCGTCGAAATTCTTAATTGCTTCTGCGGGAACCTTCAGTATCTGAGCAACCTGATCCAGGATTTCCTGTTCAACGACTTCCTTCTGCTCAAGTAGCGAAACCCTCTTTTGAGACCATTCCTCGCCAAGCTCGAAGGCTAAGCCTTCCTGCTTGATTCCCAACATTTCCCGAAAACGCTTGATGTTCCGGCCGTGGTGAATGTGTTTTGTCATTTCTTGCGAAGTGCTCATTTTTCAAAAGATAAGGTTTCTCTGGTTCTGATCAAAAGCCTAAAATAGCTGTTTTAGGGCTATGAAACCAAGTTGAGGTATTTTTTAGAATCACATCAGTTCCGATTTTCACCATTTATTCCACTCAAACAGGGATGACGATGAGATATATTTCAGAAGATGGCAAGGACCTGAAACCGGTCTGGATATCAAGTCAGGAGACCGAGCGCCCGGAGAAAATACTCCCGGAATTTTGGAGAAATTATACGATTGCTGATTGCAGGTTCTTTCTATGGCAGATGCTCTCAGCATCAATATCGACTGAAGGCCAGCACGTAGATGCCAGCCCTGGAGAGCAACTCTACTTTTTTGAGAATCTAGTGGTGTATCTTGAAGCATCGTTTATGTTGGATCAGCATCGGTCTTTGTCAAAAGCAAAAACAGGTGAGCGCGAACCTTCCGAGAAGTCGGAGTCATCAGAAACAAATCGAGGAAGCCTGCCCCAAAAGCTCAATAAGCGGCTTAAAAGGCTGTCTATCTGGCATCGTGATGGATTCGATGACCCGTACGCGATTCTTGATTCCTTTTTTGATGCGTACGACCTAACAACCTTTAAGGCGAGATTGTACGATATTTTGCAGGTGTGCTGTCAAGAAAAATATTACGACAAGGGCTGTCCTGCGGATGTGCTCTATCTTCTAGAAAAGGTTGAATCGATCATCAATGCTGCCTACCTGATCCTGGGCGGTGAAAAGGAAAAACGACTAACCAAGTCGAAACCATCTGCCGAAGTCACGAGCAAAACTGGCGTCAGACCGGAAGGAGAAATTGAACTACCTGCCGGCACAGCCCAATTCTTGACAGAATTTTTTGAGTACAAGAGCCTAAAGAAATGGAAGCAGGAACTTAACCGGATTTGCCTTTACTCCCTAAGTAGCCAGTCTGCTCAGGAATGGGGAGTTTACATTGACTTGCTTACCCTATACCAGCTACTTGGCAGGCTAGCAGAAACGGCTTTTGATCTTCGAAAAAATAAAGCAGCGTTGGTGTAACGACTGAAATAAAGTATCTTGGGGCTTTGGTGGGGCGGTGATTCTGTTTCATCTTGGTGGATTGTTGCGAAGCCCGTCCTGCCTTGTTTTTGATGCTAAAAATTAGCTGTTGTTGGACTTCAAGATTTTGATCGCCATGGATAAGTAGCATGGTGAATGCAACCAAATGATGAAGGCATTCTGGCTACATGTCCCGCACCTTTCCAATGAAAACCCAAGAGCAGATACTAAGAGAGTTGTCAGAAATCAGGGAAGCTATTGTCAGAATCGCAGGTACACCAGCACTTCCGCTAGAAGAGCAATTCTCTGAAGCCTCACTGGATAAAGTTGCGCTGGAATTAAAGAAGCTTTCCATCAAAAGAGGTGAATGGATCGATGATGGGGATCTGAGCAGATACTTCAAAGGGGTCTACAATGGGGGAAGGTTCATCCGGGAAACATTCGGATTTAATGATTTTTTCAAGAAGGGGAAATCATACTATTACCGGAAATCCAGCATTATCCGTTTATCCCAGGAATTAAAATCCCGAAATGTCGACTTGGCCCGATACATGGAGCTTAAAGAAAGTGAGGCGAAATTCCAGGAAAGAGTCTCCGCGGTCGCTGCCGCAAACAAAAAGCAAAAAAAGAAGCCTCCATTTCAGTTACCTGATTCTCTAAAAGACATTACTACCGAAGACTTTCATCCAGCAGTTGAAATTGTTGAAGCCGAACTGAGCAAGCTGCGTGAACAGTTCACCAAAGAAAATCTTTCAAAATATATAGATGTCTACGGCGTTCATGCAATGATGAAATTCCGCTATCCATTTTCAGGATTTGCCGAAAAGGAGATAAAATCCAAATGCAGGCGCTGGTGCGACCAATACAACATGGCCTGCGATGCACTTTCGAAGTTGAGTGGAAAAGGGAAGAAATTTACCCCACCGGAAGACCCTAATGCCTATGAATTATGACTGCTTCCTCTTCCTGCTGACTACAATTTTGAGCACTTCCGATTCGAGGTACATCGCCTTTGTCCTGCCTTTGACCAGTTGTGGTTTTACGATGCCCGCGTTTACAGCTTTCAGGAAAGCTGCGTTGCTGGCTCCGGTTAACTTTAAAGCACCTTCTTTGGTAAGCAATTGATCTTGTTGCAACACGCTTTTCAATTCTTCTTTGACAATTGCGCGGACGCGGTCCATGAACTCTTCGACAGTTAAAGAGTGCAGCAGGATGGTTTCCATAAATTTGAAGTTAGGATGAAAACATATGAGTTAGCACAAAATGCTTCTTTGGCTGCAAACATAGGTAAACAGCTGAATATCTGCTCCACATCAGTTTCACCTATTTGAAAATCGAAAGGGTCTAGGATTTCCACATTGCGGATTTTAGCTTTGTTTTCTTGGGAATACTAAAACAGAAAACGTGATGGAAAGGATGAGGGGAACGGATGAGGCCAAAGGCGGCCTGTCGCTAGATCAGTTGGTTACGCTTGCAGACTTGAAAAGTGTTCGGGACGAGCTTTTAGCAGCAATTGCCAGGACGAAGGGATCTTCGCCAGACACCGCGAAGAAATGGCTAAAATCGTCTGAGGTTAGAAAGCTCCTAAACATTTCGCCCGGCAAGTTGTTAGCCCTCAGGGCTAATCGCCAGCTCGCATTTGTAAGACTGGGTGGAGTAATCTACTACGACAAAGACGATATTGAGGCGATGATCCAAAAGGCTAAAGTGCCAACCTTGATTGGCAAGGCGTGAATAGCGCATACCAAACTTCCGGACGCGGATGTGATGTCCCTCCCAGGCCGGAATACGTGAAAATCTATTTTCTTCAATGCAAGAAGACTGAAAAGGACGCCTGTGCATTCTATCGACATTATTCACTGCGGTATTGGCGCTCTCCGACTGGAAAAGTCATTCGGGATTGGAAGCGCCTTGCGTGGCAATGGATTTGGAATAGAAGGTGAACAATGATCTGGAGCTAAATATGGGCTTTTTCAAACTGTTTAGTCAAAAAAAAGATTCCTTCTGGTGTATCCTTAAAAGGTTAAATGTTCACTATCGTCTTGCGCACAAGATCGAAAGGGCTTTTGTATTCTCCGGAGGCGTAATGTATTCCCCAGAGAACTTGGATGGGCTCAGGGCGGCCATTAGGTCGGGTTGCTTGAATCAGTTTCTTGCAGATGGCGATTACGATATGATGGGTAACAATATCGTCGTATTTTGGATTGAAGACCGTGACGGTGTTGCTAAATTATTACTTGTGTTTGATCCATTCGATGTTTTTTCAAACGAGGTTCTACTTGAGCAAATCCCGTCGTCGGCAGAATTCCTGACTGGGGTGACAGTAAAGAGAGAAATTGAAGTTCCTTAATTATGTCTGTCTATATCGAATCGACAATAATACCTATCATTCAGAGAATGGCCAACCATCAAAGTATTAATGAAGCATGAGCGTGAATCGTGAAATCATCTGGTTCAGAAAGGGCACAGAAGATGAAGTCGGAACTTTGTATGTTGATCAAATTTCGCTGGACGAATTGGGTCAAATTTTTGAGCGCTATGACGATGACCCGTTAATGTTCATGGTCTATGAGGTTACTCCGCAGCAGTCATCAGATTTGTCGCGATGGGTAGAGCATGCTTTTGAGCACGAAAAATATGATTACTTTCTCTATTGTTGGCAAGCTTATCGGTAGATCTGCAAGTAGGCGAATTCCTTACCAACTCCGGTATTGACAGTCCCTTAAAACTTGCCAAGTTAGGTTAGCCGCTGGCGGCGATGCCAGCGGCTTGAAACATTATTAACTAGATACCGTCCTTAGTTTTCCGGAATTCGTAAACAGCTTCTGCTTTACCAAGGCCATGTGGTCACTGATCCGTTGCTTTCTCACCCGAGCGTAGCGTTGGGTCGTACGAATGTTCCGATGTCCAAGCATTTTACCCACATCTTCCAAGGGCACGCCATTGTTGAGCATCATGTCGGCGAACGTATGACGGGCAAGGTGCGTATTGAGCGGCCTTTTGATCCCGCAGATCACGGCAAGCTCTTTCAGGTAGACATTGTATCGGAAATTGCTGTTGACCGGGATCAGCCGGTTATTGACCTTACAGTAGGGATGGCTTTTGTATTTGTCGATTAGCTCCTGCACCACCGGAAGGATTGGTACCATTTCAGTGACCTCGGTCTTTCCTCGATCTTTGATCAACCACTTTTCCCCCGAACGGCCTACTTTCACAACATTTTCAGGCGAAAGGTTATACATATCCTGATAGGCAAAGCCGGTAAAGCACTGAAAAATGAACGCGTCGCGCACTTCGCTGATCCGGTCGATGTCGATCTGCTTTTTATGGATCGCTTCCACTTCAAATAGCTCCAATGGCATCACCTCTTTATTGCCTCCTGAGCAAACAAACCCTTCCAACGGGTTCGAAGCGATTACTTTCTTCTTAACGCCCGTTTTGACGATCTGCCTTGTCCATTTCACCAGCTTCTTGGCAGTGACCTCGGAAAGCGGCTGATCCAGGTGAAGGGTTAAATAATCGTAAAATTCTTCGGCAAAACACTGATCGATCTCAGTCATTTCAATGTCCTTGCGTTGGTACCGGAAGCGGATGAACGCCTCTACCTTCCGTTTGGTGGACCGCCAGTGCCGAAGCGTTCCTTCGGAGCGGATTCCTTTCTTAGCTTTCTTTTCAAAAATCGCGATGAATTCATCGAAGGCTGCTAGTAGCGTTTGGCTGGGCCCGGCAGCCTTTTCAAGCTTTGCTTTGGAATGAGACAACGGCAAGCCCAGATACGCATTTTTCAGCATCACAGGCGTCACATGGTTAAGCTGGGATTGCAGCACGAGAAAGTGCTTTTCGATCTCAGCCTGCACTTGGACGATTTTCATGTTGATCATCTTGGCTTCCGCTGTCGTGGTAGTTACGAGCTTGGCATCGTTGTTCCAGAAGTCGGGATGGATCTTTTTGCCAAGGGAAATGTCCGTGTCGGTTCCGTCGATGGTAATCCTGACATAGATGGGTGCTTTTCCGTCTTTAGAGGCTTTGCCCCGGTACAGCCAGAATAGCAATGACAGATTTTGTTTGAACTTCATGCTCGCACATTTTAAGGTTGGTAATTATGTTCGTGGAGAACCTTAAATCAAAACCGCCTCAATCAAACATCTGATTCGGTCACCTAATTTACCGAATCCA
>Ga0065165_1000681_pt1 | contig 48693 bp, 46 predicted proteins | sample AraplaMF_Cvi_mMF_FD_63813 | JGI IMG/M metagenome (GOLD analysis project Ga0065165, IMG submission 63813) | Arabidopsis root microbial communities from the University of North Carolina, USA - plate scrape MF_Cvi_mMF (version 2) (version 3) | ecosystem: Host-associated > Plants > Roots >...
CGATGGCACGCAGCCAGCTGCCGGATCCGTCGGCTCTGATCGTCGACGACGTCACCGCCATCGGATGCAGCGACGACATACAGCATCTCGAACTTGCATCCGGAAAGCGCATCGATGCGCGCCTTGTCGTCCTGGCCACGGGAATGGCAGGGGCGCTCGGTTACAAGCTCGGCATCAGGCGGCGCGTGCTGGCCGAGCGCCATTCGGTTTCGTTCGGCTTCACGATCGCCCGCCAGGACGGCGCGCCGTTCGATTTCGAGGCGCTGACCTGCTACGGCGAGCGCACGGCAGATGGTGTCGACTATCTCAGCCTGTTTCCGGTACGCGCGGGCATGCGGGCAAATCTCTTCATGTTTCGCGATCCGACCGATCCGGTCATGCGCGAGCTGCGTCGTGATACCGAAGCGATGCTGATGCGGCTGCTGCCTGGATTGCGACCCTTCCTCGGCGACTTTCGCGTGACGGACCGTGTGCAGAACTGGGTGATGGACCTGTCCGTCGTCGAAGGACATCTCCAGCCCGGCATCGTGCTGATCGGCGATGCGTTCCAGACCAACTGTCCGGCCGCGGGAACCGGCGTTGCCCGCCTGCTGGTCGATGTCGAACGTCTTTGCACCGAATACGCGCCGCGCTGGCTCACGACTGAGGGCATGAGCCGGGAGAAGATCGCGGAGTTCTATGTCGATCCCGACAAGATCGCGGCGGACCAGCACTCGCTCAAAATGGCGCGCTTTCGCCAGGCGCTGACGTCACGCGACGACATCAGCTGGGATGTGCGGCGACGCCTGCACTTCCTGCGGCGCAGGATCACCCATCGGGTCGACCAGATACGGCCAGGCTGGTTTGCGCAGGTCCGAAGCGCGTTGCGCGCTTGAGCGTTGCGCCGGTCAGCGCGTGGGCGTCGAGCTGCGGGTGGGCGAGAGCCTGAACTCCGACATCCGCTTGGCGGCCAGCTTGAGCCAGGGCGCCTGCTTCAGTGCGAACAGGGAGATGGCGCCGGCGGTGCTGCCGGCCTGTGCGACTGCCCACATCGGCGAAGGCTGCGCGCCGAACAATTTCTTGTACGGCTCGTCACCGATGGTGAAGTCGAGCATCTGGTCCCCACGCTCGATGCAGTCCTTCGCCACCTGCTCGAACATCAGCGCACCCAGGGACTGGCTCTTGTACCCGTCAATATCGAAGGCGCTCATGATGACGAGGAAGCTGTCACGATGGCGCAATCCGAGCACGGCGGCGATCACCTGCCCATCCATCTTCATGTCATAGAGCCGCACGAAGGAGCCGAGACCGCGGACCGCCACATCGGAATAGAAATCATAATATTCCGGGCGCTGGAGCAGATCGCCGTCGCCCTGGGACCGAAACCGCGGACCGCGGAATTTTCTCATCACGTTTATCGTGACGAGGACTGAAGTATTGTCGTCGCAGCATGAGAAGCTCAGCGCGCCCTTTCGCTGGAGCTGACGATATTTCTTTGCGAGCTCTTTCTGATAGGAGCGATCCAGCGCACTCGCCCGCCATTGCTCGAATGGCGCGACGAGGACGGTCGCGTAGGCATTGGTGTCCATCGCCACCCGGCGGGGTGCGGCCAGCAGGTTCTCGATCGGAAGCCGCCCGTCCGGCAGCTTGGTCATTCGGAGCAGGTCGAAAGGGCGAACGAGATGACGGATCTCCGCGCAGGCGTCCGCATCCCTGAGAAGCTCGGAAAACACCTCCGGGCTGCAAACCGGCGCAAGATAGTCGGAGACGCGGAGGTCGGCGAATTCGACGGTCCGTATCGGCCCGCGCCGGACCCTGAGCAGGGGCAGCACCATCGCAAGGGCGCCGGTCGCGCGGTGGCGCGCCACGACAATCAACGGGGTCGCCCCGGCGTGAGGGGCGAGCCTGGCGTAGAGACTATGCAGCCAGAGCGGATGCTGGAACGCGGTCGCGGCAGAGCCGTCGAACAGCTCGACATAGTCCGGAGACAGAAAGTCGAATGCCGGCTCGACGGTGATATCGAAGTGGTTGCCAGACGTATTCATGCGTAACCAGGAAAAGATCTAACTCGGGAAATGGTCGATCGGGCCGGAGCCGAGGTTTATAGCAGGGGAGTGAGGGGCGAGATACCGACGGGGTACGATTTGCATGGATGCCTCGAAGCCGGCTGGGATCGTTACCGAAACCTTAAGATCCCGCGGCCGTGCGCATCGAGGTCATACCCGTGCTAGCAAATAATTAACCGCGATTAAGGAAGGTCAACTCATGGCCAGCCTGCATACCGAGGTGGATTCCGGGGCACTCGAAAGCGCGATCTGGAAGACGCGCGGTGTCGTCGTGGAGAGGGTTGCCAGGTCCGTCATCGCCTGTTCGATCACCGTCAACGTGGTCGCCTCGATGGGCAACTTCAACCCCGCGTTGCTGCCGGCGGAACTGGGCTATCTACAGCAGGCCATCGCCATCCTGATGTGGAGCGTCCTCATCTATGCAAGCGCATTCGTGCGCCCGTGCCTGCGTTTGCAGTTCAATCCCGATTTGGTCGCGCTGGTCGCATTCTACACCGTGGCCGTGATCTCCGTGTTCTGGACCAGCCTGAATGCGGCGGCGATCATGAAGAGCGTCGCGCTCGCGATGACGAGCTTCGGCGCATTCTGCCTAATCACACGCGTCGACCTCGACGATATCGTCAGGGCCACGACCTTCGGACTCTTCATACTGATCGCCGCATCGGCCGTCTGCGCGCTCGCCGTGCCCGATATCGGGATCGACCATAGCTGGATGCACAATGGCCAATGGCAAGGCGTCTATGAATCCAAGCAGTCGCTTGGTTTCGTCGGCGCCTATCTGATGTTCTTCGCCTGCTACCTGAAGATGAGGGGGCAGGGATGGCCGGCCTTCCTCGTGACGTTCCTCCTGGCGTCGACATGCGTTCTTGCATCGGAATCGCGTGGCGCCGGTGCTGTTGCCCTGGCCGCCTGCGCGCTGCTCGTGACCTCGATGTGGTCGGTCACCTGCATGAGACTCTATGCGGTCCTGCCGTTCGTCATGTGCCTGCTGGGCGGCGCGCTGATTCTCTATTTCTACGTGACGGGGTATGACGCGATCCATGTCGGCGATGCCGCCATTGATTTCACCGAGCGGACCTTCATTTGGCATTACGCCATCAGCCATTTCGACGACGCGCCACTGCTCGGCTTCGGGATCAACGGTTTCTGGACGATTCCGTCGATCTACGATTATTTCGAGCAGAACCACGGCTGGGTGCTCGACAATTATCACAGCGGCTATATCGCGATCCTGATGGAAACGGGATTTCTCGGCTATCTGCTGTTCGCCACCAGCGTCCTTCTGTTCTCGAACAAGGTTCTCCATCTGATTTCCGCTCGCGCGATCGACCGGTCGCACTGCGCGCTCATCATCGGGTTTGTCGTCCTCAGCTTTCAGACCAACTTTACAGAGACGTCGTTCCTCCGTTCCACGATGTTCACGTCGGTGATGCTGGTGGCGTTCTTCTTCGCAACGTGCAGGCCGGTGCCGCAGGCTGATTTATAGTCTCCAATGGAAGCAAGATGACCACGTTTCGCGCTCGCAGGCAGAGAAACCTTGGTGTCATCGGCGCGCTATTGCTTCTGCCGTCGTTGCTCTCGCATGCGCATGGGGCCGGGCAGGGTGCTTCCCGTGACATGCCGAAATTGGGGCACGGCATCAACATTCTCGGCTATGACGGCATCTGGGAAGGCGGTCAGAATGCGCCGTTTCGCCTGGACAATCTGACGGCCATCAAGAAGGCCGGCTTCTCGCACGTCAGGATCAATTTCTTCGGCTTCAAGTTCATGGGCACCGGGAACGCACTCGACGAGATCGTCCTGAGGCGGCTTGATGCCGTCATCGAGGAGGTTCTCGCCCGCAACCTCATCCCGATCCTCGACGAGCACGATACCCATGTCTGCCAGAGCGACGTTTCCGGATGCGGCGACAAGCTCAGGACGTTCTGGCGGCAGATCGCCGAGCGCTATGCCGGGAAGTATCCGAAGCTTGTCTTCGAGGTCTTGAACGAGCCAGGTGGGCAAATGACGTCTGCCGACTGGAATTCGCTCCTGAGCGAATGTCTTGAAATCATCCGCCGCACCAATCCCGAGCGGCCGGTGATTGCCGCTGTTCTCAACACGGATGAGATCTTGATCGACGATCTGGCCCTGCCGGCTGACGACAGAAATCTCATCGTCACGTTTCATTACTATGCGCCGATACGATTCACCCATCAGGGCGCGCCGTGGTCCCGGACGTTTTCGCGGATCGGCCCGCTGGATTGGGGCAGCCCGGACGACGAAGCGAAGGCTGCCGCCGACTTCAGGAAGATCAGTCTCTGGGCAGAGAAAGAGAAGCGACCTGTCTACCTTGGCGAGTTCGGGGTCTACGAGCGTGCGCCACCCGAGAGTCGCGCGCGCTATCTGTCGTTCGTGGCGAGAAGCGCCGACAGGCTTGGCTGGTCGTGGGCCTATTGGCAGTTCGACCACGATTTCGCAGCCTTCGACAGTGCTCGTCAGGCCTGGAAAACGGACATCCTGCGAGCCTTGATCCCTTCGCCGCGCTGACGCGGGAGCCGAAGTCCTGTCCGTGGCGATCTGTTCCGCGCTCAGCCCTGGCGCCGAAGGAAGCCGGTGATCGTGACCTTCTCCCAGATGCCGGCAGCGGCAAAGGGATCGGCGCGGTTGAAGGCTTCGACCTCGGCGCGGCCGGGCGCCTCGATCAGGAACAGGCTGCCGATCATGGTCTGTCCGTCGTCGGAGACGAGCGGCCCCGACATCACGATCTTGACGCCGAACCGCGAGGTGTCGCCCAGGAAGGCCTTGTGGGCATCGTAATTGGCGAGCCGGGTCGGCAGCGCGCCGGCGCGGTCGATGGCGTGAATGGCAAACAGCATGGTGGTCTCCGTTTCTTGGCTTCGTTCTTGGGACGGCCGCGGGCGCGGCCGTCCGTGTCTGTTGTGACGAATTTGCCTACTTCGCGCCAAGCTTGCCGGCGTCCTCGAAGGTCGGGCACGTCCGCTGCTCCAGCGGCACGTCGAACGGCTGGTAATTGTCCTTGGTGATGACGGTCGGCTTCAGCACGATCTCGGCGATGACGGGTTGGTTGCGCAAGGACCGGATCGCCATCATGGTGCCGAGGCAGCCTTGCGCAAATCCGTTGTAGTCGCCGCTTGCGAGCAGCTTGCCGGACTTGATCGCGTCGATCGCCTCCTTGGTGCCGTTGATGCCGATCACCTGCGCCTTGCGGTTGGCGCCGTCGAGCGCCTCGATCGCGCCGACCGCCATCGCGTCGTTGGCCGCCAACACGCCGTCGATCTGCGGATTCGACTGCATCAGGTTTTCCATCACCTGGAGGGCCTGGAGCCGCTGGTAGTTGCCGGGCTGCGAGGCCAGCAGCTTGGCGCCGGGGGTCTCCTTCAGCGCGTCGTTGAAGCCGCGGACGCGGTCGACATTGGTCAGCGAGCCCTTGACGCCCTCGATGATGACGATGTTGCCGTTGCCGCCGAGCGTCTTGAGCAGGAATCGCGCGGTCTCGAGGCCAAGGCTGTAATCGTCGGCGCCGACGAAGGAGAGGAATTTGCCGCCGGCGGAGCGGTCGGTGATGTTGACGACAGGAATCTTGGCCTCGTTGATCTTCTCGACGCCGGGCACCATTGCCTTGTAGTCGACCGGCGTGAACACGATCGCGCTCGGCTTCTTCACCACGACGTCCTCGATCTGGCTGAGTTGCTCGGGGATCGAGTCCGGCTTGGTCGGGATGTATTGAAGCGTCTTGGCGTTCAGCGTCTTCGCCATGTTGTCGGCGCCGACCCGCACCGTCTGGAAGAACGGGTTGGTCTGGTTCTTGGTGAAGACGGCGATGGTCTCGCCGTCGGCGCGCGCTTGCGTGGTGAACGCAGCCGCCATCAGCAGCGGCAGCGCCAGGTAAGTCAGTTTCTGTTTCATGTTGCCTCCATCCCTCATTTTGCTTGTTGGATTTCCAAGTGCTCATTGCGCGCGGGGGCGGGTTTTCATGTCCAGCCACACCGCGAGAATGACAATGATGCCTGTCACCAGCGGCTGCCAGTTGGCGCTGACCGACAGGAGGTTCATGCCGTTCAGCACCAGCGTCAGGATCAGCGCGCCGATGAAGGTACCGAACACAGTACCGACCCCGCCGAACAGCGAGGTACCGCCGATCAGCACGGCCGCGATCGCGGGCAAGGTCAGGCTCTCGCCAATATCGGCTTCGGCCGAATTGAGCCGCGACAGGAAGATGATCGAGGCGAGCCCCGCCATGGTGCCGGAGACGGCGTAGACCAGCAGTAGGCGCCGGGCGACCGGAATGCCGGAGAGGCGCGCGGCGACCGGATTGGCGCCGATCGCGTAGATCTCCTGGCCCCAGATCGTTCGCTGCGCGAACAGCGTTCCGATCCCGAGGAACACCAGCAGCAGGTAGACCGGGATGGGCAGGCCGAACAGATAGCCGCTGCCGATCTGGCGGAAGCCCGCGGGGAAACCGTGCAGCGTCTCGCCCGCCATGTACCAATAGGTCAGGCCGTTCAGGACCCAGAGCATGCCATAGGTGGCGATGAAGGAGGGGATGCGCAGCGCGGTCACCATGATGCCGTTGAGCAGGCCGACGATGCCGCCGCAGGCAAGGCCGGTGAGGATGCCGAGTGCCGGCGAACCGGTCTTGTGAATCACGGTCCCGGCGATACAGGCGGACAGTGCGACGTTGGCGCCGACGGAGAGATCGAGGCCCGCGGTCAGCACCACCAGCGTCAGGCCGGAGGCGATGAAGAAGGTCAGGCTCGCCTGTCTCAGCACATTGAGGATGTTGCCGAGGCTCAGGAAGGAATCGCTGAGCACGGCGAGCACTGCGCAGATCAGGAGTGCTGCGAGCAGGCGGTAAAACACCTGGATCGCATCCTGCGACAGGAACGAGCGGGATGGCATCATCGCCTCTTTGGTGATGTCGGTCATGCGCGGCTCCTGAGGCCATCGAGGAACAGGGCGACGATGACGAGGACGCCGACGCTTGCGACCTGCACTGAAGAGGGCATCGAGATCAGGTTGAGCCCGTTGCGAAGCACGCCGACCGCGATCACGCCGAGCAGGGTGCCCAGCAGCCAGCCATTGCCGCGCTCGAACGATGTGCCGCCGACGGCCACTGCGGCGATCGCGTCGAATTCGAGGCCGAGGCCGGCGGTGGGATGGCCGGAATTCATCCGCGCGGTCATCAAGAGTCCCGCGATGCCGGCCATGGCGCCGCCGATCGCATAGACCGCGATCAGCAGCTTGTTCGGCGAGAGGCCGGCATAGCGCAGCGCCTCGCGATTTCCCCCGAGCGCGAAAATGTAGGTGCCGAAGCGGGTGTGATAGAGCAGGCCGTGAAAGGCCGCATAGGTCACCAGCGCCATCACGATCGGCACGGGAATGCCAAGAAGCGTTGATGAATAGATGTCGCGCACGCTGTGGGGAATGCCGACCACGCTCTGGCCGTCGCTGACGATCAGCGAGAGGCCCTGCGCCATGCCGAGCGTGCCCAGTGTCGCGACGAAGGGCGGGATGCCTAGGATTGCGACCAGCCAGCCGTTGGCGACGCCGAAGGCCGCGCCGACGAGGAGGCCGGCACCGAGGCCCAGCAGCATCGAATGGGTCGCGAGCGAGACGATGGCGACGCAGAGCGACGTCAGCGTCAGCACCGCGCCCATCGACAGGTCCAGCCCTTCGGTCATGATGATCAATGTCATCGGCAGCGCGAGCATAGTCAGGATGGTCGATTGCACCAGAACGTTGGAGAGGTTGGCGACCGACAGGAAGCCGGGCGCAATCGCGCTGAACAGCACAATCAGCAGCACCAGCACGATGGCAACGCCGGGAATGCGTTGCAGCGGATTGGGTTGAGCGACGACCGCGGCTTCACGCATGATGCATCCCCAGTCGCACGATGTTCTCCTCGGTCAGTTCGTTGCGGGTGAGATGCCCGGCGATGCGCCCCTCGCGCATCACGTAAGCGCGGTCGCAGACATGGCAGATCTCGACCTGCTCGGACGAGATCATCAGGGCCGCCGCGCCTTCGGCGACGAGACGGTCGATCAGCGCAAAGATCTCGGACTTGGCGCCGATGTCGATGCCGCGAGTCGGCTCGTCGAAGATGAAGAGTTTTGAGCCGGCCGCCAGCCATTTGCCGATCACGACCTTCTGCTGGTTGCCGCCCGACAACAGGCCGACGGTCTGCCGTGCGCTGGGTGTCGCAATGCGCAGTTGCCGGACCAGCGCGTCGGAGGTGCGCTGCGCGCCGCGCTGATCGAACAGCCCGCTCGGGAACAGCTTTCGCAGCGCCGACACCACCAGATTGTCGCTCACGGAGCGCAATAGCGCGAGACCCTCGCTCTTGCGGCTTTCCGGGATCAGCGCGATGCCACGGCGGGCGGCCAGATCAGGCTCGCCGGAAATAGCCTTGCCGTCGAAGACGATCTCGCCCGATGTCACGGGATCGGCGCCGAAGATCGCGCGCGCGACCTCGCTGCGGCCGGAACCGACCAAGCCGCATAGACCGACGATCTCGCCCCGGCGCACTTCAATGTTGATGTCGGAGATGCCGGTCGCCGCAGTCAGGCCCTTGACCTCGAGCAGCAGCTCGCCCGGCTTATCGGCAAAATTGCGCGGATAGGTCATGTCGACGTTGCGGCCGACCATCATGCGGACGAGCTGGTCCGGCGTGACGTCGGCAGGCTTGACGCCGTCGATACGACGGCCGTCGCGCAGGACCGTGATGCGATCGCCGAGCGCGAACACCTCGGCCATGCGGTGGGAGATGTAGACGATGGAGACCCCGTCGGCCTTCAACCGCGCGATCAGCGCGAAAAGCAGCTCGGTCTCGCGGTCCGACAGCGCCGCGGTCGGCTCGTCCATGACGAGGATGCGGGCGTTCTGGCTGATCGCCTTGGCGATCTCGACCATCTGCTGCTGCGCCACGCCGAGCTTGTCGACGGTCGTGGAAGGATCGATGTCGAAGCCGATCGTATCAAGCACGCGCTTCGCGTCGGCCAGGATCCGGCGGCGGTCGATGGTGCCGGGAATGCGGCCCTTCGGCTCGCGGCCGAGGAAGATGTTTTGCGCGATATCGAGATAGGGGACCAGCGAGAATTCCTGGAAGATGACGGCAATGCCGAGCTTCTGCGCATCCGCGGTCGAGGCGATCGCGACCTTCTCGCCCTTGTAATAGAACTCACCGGCATCGGCGCGGTAAGCGCCGCACAGCACCTTCATCAGGCTGGACTTGCCGGCGCCGTTCTCCCCCAGCAGCATGTGGACTTCGCCCGGATAGACGGCAAAGGACACGTCATCCAGCGCCTTGACGCCGGGAAACTCCTTGCTGATGCCGCGCAGCTCGAGCAGCGGCGTGGGCACAGTGACCTCGATCGGGAGCGCGTCGCTCATGCTTTGGCTCCGCCGGCAAAGATCTTTCCGGGGTTCATCAGTCCATTCGGATCGAGTGCGGTCTTGATCGACCGCATCACATCGACGGCCTCGCCGAGCTCGTCCGCGAGATAGTCGATCTTGCCGAGCCCGATGCCGTGCTCGCCGGTGCAGGTGCCGTCCATGGCGATGGCGCGGGCGACCATGCGGGCCTGGAGCGCCTTGGCGCCTTCGGCTTCTTCAGGCTTCGCCGGATCGATCAGGATCAGCATATGGAAGTTGCCGTCGCCGACATGGCCGACGATCGGCGCGGTAAAACCGTGTTCGTCCGCATCGCGCCGGGTCTGGGTGAGGCATTCCGCCAGCCGCGAGATCGGCACGCAGACATCGGTGATCACGGCGCGCGCGCCGGGCCGCAGCCCCAGCCCGGCATAGAGCGTGTTGTCGCGGGCGTGCCAGAGCCGGCTGCGATCCTCCTGCGCCTTGGCCCAGGCAAAGCCATGGCCGCCATGGTCGGCGGCGATCGCCTGCGCGGCTTCGGTCTGCTCGGCGACGGAAGATTCGGAGCCGTGGAATTCGAAGAACAGGGTAGGTGCCTCGCGATAGCCGAGCTTGGCATAGGCGTTGATGCCGCGCATCATGACGTCGTCGACGAGCTCGATGCGGGCCACCGGGATCGCGGACTGGATCACGGAGATCGCGGTGTCGACAGCATCGTGCAGGGTGTCGAAGCTGCAAACCGCCGCCGAAATCGCCTGCGGCACCGGATGGACCTTCAGCGTGATCTCGGTGATGACGCCAAGCGTTCCTTCCGCGCCGACGAACATACGAGTCAGGTCATAACCCGCTGCTGATTTCCGCGCGCGCTTGCCGGTGCGGATGACGCGGCCGTCAGCGAGCACCACCTCCAGCGCCATGACATTGTCCTTCATGGTGCCATAGCGCACCGCCATGGTGCCGGACGCGCGCGTGGAGGTCATGCCGCCGATCGAGGCGTCCGCGCCGGGATCGATCGGGAAGAACAGGCCGGTATTGCGCAGCTCCGCATTGAGCTGCTTGCGGGTGATGCCGGGCTGCACCACGACATCCATGTCGCTGTCGTGCACGCTGAGCACCTTGTTCATGCGCGCGAAGTCGAGGCAGACGCCGCCTGCAACAGCGGCCGCGTTGCCTTCGAGCGAGGTCCCGGCGCCGAACGGGACGATCGGCATATTTGCGCTGGCGCAGAGCTTGACGATCTCGATAACCTCTTGCGTCGTCTCGGGAAAGACGACGATGTCAGGCGGCAGGCTCCGGTAATGCGATTCGCTCTGCCCATGCTGATCGAGCACGCCGCGCGCAACGCTCGCGCGCGGGCCGATCATGCCGGTGAGGCGATCGGCCAGTATGCTCGTGCTGACCCTTGGTCCCATCCTCAGCTCCCCGTAGTCGGACTCTTGTCGGTCCTCCGCCAGCTTAGGCGGCTCTTGCGTTGCTTGCGACCTGCTTCAGGCCGAAATCGTAGTTGAGATGAAAATACGCGCTGTCCACCATGCGACCATCCGGCGCACGGCCGGCAGGATGGCGAACGAATTCGCGGATCAGGCTGTCCTTGACGCCGAACACGACGTCACTGTCGAGATATTTGTCGCCGGCGACGAACACGTGGGTCACGAGCTGCTCGAAGCCGGGCGCCGAGATCATGAAGTGCACATGCGCCGGACGCCAGGGATGGCGTCCCTGCGCCTCCAGCATGTCGCCGACCGGGCCGTCATGCGGAATCGGATAGGCCGCCGGCTTGATCGACCAGAAATGGAAACGGCCATTGGCGTCGGTGTGGAAGCGCGCGCGCATCGCGAGATCGCCGATGTCGTCGAGCTGCTGCACGTCGTAATAGCCGTCATTGTCGGAATGCCAGACGTCGACGATGGCGCCTGCAAGCGGCTTCCCATCGACAGTGGACACCGAGCCGGTCACCAGCATCGGATCGCCTTCCATCGGGCCGGAGATATCGTCGCCGATCTCCTTCTCCGGCGCGGCCTGGACGAAGAACGGGCCGAGCACGGTGGTCTCGGTCGCGCCTTCCGGCACCGGATGGTTGATCGCATCGACCAGCATGGAGATGCCGAGCGTGTCGGACAGCAGGATGAACTCCTGGCGCTTGTCGTCGCACATGTGCCCGGTGCGGGTCAGGAAGTCGATGCCGAATTCCCATTCCTTCTGGGTCGGCCGCACTTCACGGACGAAGGCATGAAGGTGGCGCACCAGCGCTTCACTGACCTCTTTGATTCGTGGATCAGTTGCGCCCGCGATCCGCTCCAGCACGGCGTCCGTGATCGTGTTTTCGTTGAAATTGCGCATGAGTGTCTCCGCCGATCAGAGTTTCGGTTCACTAAGTCCGGACAAGCGTTCCAGGTGCCTGACGGTCGCGATGAAGTCGGCCTCGCCGTCGCCCTGCGCGACCAGCGAGCCGTAGGTCTCGCGCACTTGCGCCGCGAGCTGAAGCGGCACGCCGACGGCGTGGCCGGCGCCGAGGATGAGATCGAGATCCTTGGCCATCTGCTTACAGGAGAAGGTGGACTCGAAATCGCGGTTGCGTAGCGGCGCGGTCTTGTACTTCACCATCGGCGAAGCCACCGCGCTGTCGTCGAGCACCTTTAAAATGTCCTGCCAGGCGATGCCGCCCTTGCGCGCCAGCGCCAGGCTCTCCGCCATCATCGCCGCGGACACCGCGATCATCAGATTGACCGAGAGCTTTGCATAGCGCGCTTCCTCGGCCGGCCCGAGATAGGTCTGCGCGCGGGTGAAGGCCGCGAACAGCGGTTTTGCGCTTTCGAATGCGTCCTTCGGCCCCGAGACGAAGCAGGTCAGCGCGCCGGTATGGACGATGCTGGCATTGCCGGAGACCGGCGAACGAAGATAGGCGATGCCGCGCGCCTGCGCAGCGGCGTCGACTTCAGCGGAGGCTTCGACGCTCACCGTACTGGTCTCGATCAAGACAGTGCCAGCGGCCATCGCACCAATGAGGCCGGTAGGGCCCAGCAGCGCGCCGCGCAGGGCGGCGTCATCGGGCAGGGATGTAATGACGGCGGCCTTGCCGTTCACGGCTTCGGCGGGCGAGGCGGCAATCGAAATCCCCTGCGCGCGCGCCTCGTGGGTCCGCGCATCGCTCCGATCGAATGCGGTCACGGCGTAGCCGGCCTTGGCGACGAGCGCTGACATCGGCAGGCCCATCTTGCCGATCCCGATGAACGCGACATTCCTTGAAGTGTCTATCATTGTTCTTGTCCGTTGGCGCCGTTAGGCGGCGCGTCCCTGTCGTTCGATGTCCTGCACCAGCCGCCGGCCGGATTGCGCCAGCAGTTCCTTCTTCGTCTCCAGCCCGTGAACCAAGAGCCGGCCGTCCCGCTTCTTCCAGGCACCGCCGATCATGACGGCCTCGATATTGGCAAGGCTCGTCTGCATCACGACGGTCGCGACGGGATCGTGCACCGGAAAGAGGTTGAGATCGGATGCGTTGATGACGACGAGGTCGGCGAGCTTGCCCGGTGTCAAAGAGCCGATCTGGTCCTCGCGGCCGAGCATGCGGGCGCCTTCCGTCGTGATCCAGCGCAGCGCCTCGCGCACCGGGATCGTGGTCGTCGCGGGAATGGTGCCGCTGGTCTTGCGCGCCTCCGCATTGTCGAGCGCGCGTTGCATCGATAGAGCGATCCGCGCGACGCCAAAGAGATCGCCGGCCAGCACGGATTCGAGATCGATGCCGATCGTCGGCTGCACGCCGCGCTTGAGCAATCGCCCGGTGATCGGAAAGCCGTGCCCCTGGATCATCTCGTTCTCCGGTGTCACCGAGAAGGAGACGCCGAGCTCGACCAGCTGGTCGAGGAGATCGTCAGGCAGGTCGTTGCCATGGACGATGTTGATGCCAGCACCGACGAGACCTGCCTCGATCAATTTTTCCCAGCCGCCCGGCGTTTTCGCCGGACCGCCGCCTTGATGCATCGACGCGATCAGATTGAGCTCACGCGCCAGGCGGAAATCATGCATGGCGACGTCGAGTGTCGAATAATGCGGACCGAGGATAGCGAGCCCGAGCGTGACGAGGCCGTCGCGATCGGCGAGGGGACCTGCCAACAGGCGCTCGACCTCGCGGCGCGGATGCGGAATCTCCGAGAAATGCGGCTCGCCCGGCTTCGGCTCAGGCTTGGGCGAGCCGTGGAAGAAGGCGGCGCGGATGCCGCTTTCGATCAGGCCGCGCACGGCCGCGTCGGTGTGAGCGGGCGTTGGATTGTTGTGGCACCAGTCAACCAGCGTGGTGGTGCCGCAATTGATCTGGTTCAGCGCGCCGACGAGCGTCGCGATATGGATGTCCTCGGGCTGGAACACGGTCGCGAGCCCCGCATGCATGCGGCGGAAATACTCCAGCAGCGTCCAGTTCGCGGCATAGCCGCGCAAGCCCGTCTGCCAGGTGTGCATATGCGCGTTGATCAGGCCCGGGATGACGATGCGTCCCTTGCCGTCGACGATCTCGGTCTCGCTGGCCCCGCTACCGAGGTCGATCGACGGCCGCACATCGGCGATGCGGCTGCCCTCGACCAGCAGGTCGCCGGTCGCGAGGTCGCCGATCGCATCATCCATGCTGATGATCGTGGCGGATTTGATCAGCGTGCGCCGCATCGCTTCAAGCCACGGTTTTGACGGCGACCGGCGGCTCGCCGGCCCAGGCGCGCGCGATCAGGTCGCGGATGGCATTGCGCTCCAGCGGGCGCGGATTCCAGTAAGCGTTGGTGACGGCAAGATCGGCTGCCCTGTCGATGCCGCTCTCGGGCATGCCGACGTCGCGTAGCGCCGTCTTCGCACCCAGCCGCTTGGCGAGTTCGAAAAGTCCCTGCGACGCATCGGGTGAGCCGATCGCGCGCGAGATGCGCGCCATCGCATCGGGCACCGCCGGTGCATTGTAGGCCAGCGCATGCGGGAGCACGATGGTGTGGGTTTCTGCGTGCGGCAGATCAAAGGTGCCACCGAGCGTATGGCAGAGCTTGTGATGCAGGGCCATGCCGACAGTGCCGAGGCAGACGCCGCACAGCCAGGCGCCATAGAGCGCTTCGGTGCGCGCCTCGCGGTCGTCGCTTCTGGCGGCGATGGCGGGCAGGGCGCCTGCGAGCGCACGGATGCCTTCTTCCGCCATCAGAGACGTCACGGGATTGGTATCGCGCGCATAGAGCGCTTCCACCGCATGGGCGATGGCGTTGATGCCGGAGGTTGCGGCCAGACTTACCGGCAGCGTCAAGGTGAGGTCGACGTCGTAGATCACGGTCTCCGGCAGCACCGCCGTGTCGCGCACCGTGGTCTTCAGGCCGTTCTCGGTCTGGCCGACGATCGGCGTCATCTCCGAGCCGGCATAGGTGGTGGGAATGCAGAGCTGGTTGACGCCGGTGCGCAGGGCTAGCGCCTTGCCGAGGCCCGTGGTCGAGCCGCCGCCGAGCGAGACGACGCAGTCGGCCTCGCACGCCTTCATCGCCGCGAGCGCGCGCGTGGTGACGTCAATCGGCGTATGCATGGTCGCGCCGGGAAAGATGCCGGCGTAGAGCGGGCCGAGCGAGGCACCAAGGCTCTTGCCCTGCGCTTCCTGCTGCGGCGTCGTCAGCACCAGCGCGCGCTTGCCGCCGAGCCGCTCCACCTCGGCCTTGGCTTCAGCCAGCGTTCCGCTGCCGAACACGACGCGGCAAGGCAGGTTTTCAAAGATGAACGAACCGATCATGCGCCGGTCTCTTTGATGGGATAATCGACCTGGAAGCGCCCGATCCGCAAGTCGCCCAGCGCCTCCCGGACGCGTAAATGTTCGGGGTGATGGGCATAGGCCGCGAGCGCGGCCTGGTCGGTGAATTCGGAGAACAGAACGACGTCGCAGGCGTAGTCGACCTCGCTGACGTCCATGCCGACCTCGATATGGGTGAGGCCGTCGATCCGGCCGCGCAGGTCCTCGAACAGGGTTTTGACCTTGAACCGGGCGGCGGAGCGCTCCTCGGCGGTTTCCCCGCGCAGCCGCCACATCACGATGTGCCTGATCCGGCCCGACATTTCCTGATTTCCTCGCCTGCCATTCTGATTTGTTGAGGCTATTTTGCCTTGCAGAAAACGGAAATAAAGGTCAAAATTTGTAAGTCTCTTTTCCTGTTTCAGCAAAAATGGATCGGCTGCTCCAGCTCGAAGTCTTCGCCAAAACCGCCGAGCTCGGCAGCCTGTCCAAGGCCGCCGAAATCCTGCGGATGTCCAATGCGGCCGCCAGCCGTCACCTCAGCGCGCTGGAGGAGCGGCTCGCGGTCCGGCTGATCGAGCGCAATACGCGCCGCCAATGGTTGACCGAGGCGGGGCAGGAGCTGTTGCAGCGTTGCAGCACGCTCCTGAATGAGTTGGCCGAAGCCGAGGACGCGGTCTCGGACCGCGCGTTGTCACCGAAAGGCATGCTGCGCGTGACGTCTTCGCTGTCCTTCGCGATGATTTACCTGGCGCCGATGCTGCCGGCTTTCCGCGCGCTCTATCCAGATCTCAGCGTGCAGATCATCAGCGCAAACCGTTATCTGGACTTCATCGAGGCCGGTATCGACGTCGCGATCCGCACGCGCGAGCATGAGCCGGATTCCAACATCATCGTCCGCCGTATCGGCCAGATGCACCGCGTGCTGGCGGCCGCCCCGTCATACCTGGAGAGGCACGGCCGGCCTGAGCATCCCGCCGATCTCGCCCGCCACAACATGCTGATCTACAACCTCGCCAACGATCCCTATTCGCTGCGGCTGAGCCAGGGCAGCACGACGCAGACCGTCCGGATCGCGCCGACGCTCGACAGCAATGACGGTCAGATCATCTGCGGCGCTGCGCGCGCGGGGCTCGGCATCCTGATCCAGCCACTTTACATCGTGCAGGACGATATCGCGGCCGGGCGGCTGGTGCCTATTCTGATGGGCTGGGAGCTGCCGCTGCTCACCATGAACATCGCCTATCAAAACCGTGTCCGGCTGCCCGCCAAGATCAGGGTGTTCTCCGACTTCCTCGTCACCCACATCCGCGAGAATTCCGAGCCGGGGATCTGGATCGACACGGCGAAGTGAGCGAGAAGACGTGCGCTCGAATTGCCGCCCTCTCACGATGCCAGTACAAGGCTCGCCATCATCAGGCCGATGGCCGCGATCCAGCCGCCAAGAGCCCGAATGGCGATGGCTCGCCACGACGTCACGCTGTCCGACGCCGTTCGCTTGAATACGACGGTCAGCGCCATCGTCAGCGTGACGACTCCGTAGCCTGCACAGGCCAGTCCCGCTGCAAACAGCAGCCGGTCGGTTTCCGGCCCGAGCTCCGCGCCGTTTGCGGCACCCCTTAGGACGGCGACTGCGAAGGCAATCGCGCAGAGCGCCAGCGTGGGAACTTGCGTCGCTGCCGCGAGCAGCATGCCGATCGCGAGCATCATTGTCGCGTCCGCGAGCTGCGTGGAAACCGTGCCGACAACTGGTGCGAGAGCCAAGCCGGCCAGCAGTCCGAGCGGAAATACCGGGATCAGCCAGCGCCCCTTGGAGGCGCCGAGCGTACCGGCCAGCACGCCTGTCGCGATCCAGAGAACGACATCCTGCAGATCGGTGAGGGGGTGCGATGCCCCCATATAGAAATCGCCCAGGCGGGCCGCGATGATATGGGCATCAGCTGCGCTTGTGCCGGTCAGCAGGATCGCTGCCGCCATCAAGACCCGTACGGACTTTGGTTTCATGCGACGGCTCCGAGGCCTTGAGCGAGGAAGTAGCAGCCGATCCCTGCGATACCGGCCCCAAGTCCCTGGATGACGCGCTCGCCGGCGGGCCAGCGCGTCAGCGTTCCGATCGCGATGCCGAACAGGTGCAGCAGGCCCGTGGCGGTGACGAAGCCGACGCCGTAGGCCAGCGCATTCGCCGCGCGGGGAAGCTCGGCTCCATGCGCATGACCGTGAAAGATCGCGAAGATGGCAACGATAAGGGCGGCTGCAGCAAAAGGCAGGCGCAGCCGGGCAGCAACGGCGACCCCCAGGATCACGGCCGAGGCGGCGATCATCAGCTCCGGCATCGGAAGCGGAACATGCAGAACGCCCAGCACGCCGCCGACCGCCATGACGAGCGGGAAGGTGATCGGCAGGATCCAGATTGCGGGCGCGCCGAGCTGCGCGCCCCAGATTCCCACGGCCACCATTGCGATCAGATGGTCGATGCCGGTGACCGGATGAAGCAGGCCGCTGACGAGCCCGCCCGCCACGCCAGCCTGCTCGTGCGCCAGGGCCGGCTGCATCAGTGCGAACGAAGCGATCGCGGCCGTGAGTGCTCGGGGGACATGCAAAGACATTGCGTAGGACTCTCCTTCAGATCGCGGCGAACACGCGCGCCAGACGGCCGAAGAACCAGAACATCGAGACCGCCCCGATGAGGTAGGCCGGAACGGCCTCGCCCCAGCGCGGCACGACAGCATCGAGCCGCCTGTGCGCCCAGATCAACGCGAGCACGAGCAGCACGAAGGCCAGCTGCCCGATCTCGACGCCGACATTGAAGAACAGCAACGCTGCCGGAAGGAGGCGACGTTCGAGCCCAAGTCCGGCCAGAGCGCCCGCGAAGCCGATGCCGTGAACCAGGCCGAAGGTGAATGCGACGATCCAGGGATAGCGGGCGGTGAATCCGGTCTCGCCGCGCTGCTGCTTGACGATTTCGACGCCGACGAACGCGATGCTCAACGCAATGCAGGCATTGAGCGGGCGTTCCGGCACGCCGATCAGGCCGAAAGCTGCCGCGGCGAGCGAGGCGCTGTGTCCGATGGTGAAGGCCGTGATCGTCTTCACCAGACGCCAGCCGCCGCCGACGATCCAGATCAGGCCGAGCACGAACAGCAAATGATCGGCACCGAGCAGAATGTGATCGATTCCGTAGTTCACATAAGTCTTGGCCAGTTCGACCCATGCCTCGAGCGTCGGGGCGTCGGTGCCAAGGACGGTGACGACGGGGTTGGCCGTCGATATCGTGTAGCTGCGCGGCTCGCCCTCGATCGGGATGACCTTGATCAGGACGACCGACATGTTGGAGCCGAGATTGGAGATGGTGATCGGACCGACCAGCCCCTTCTGGCCGCAGTTCATCTCGGGCAGGCGGAGAAAGCAGTGGGATGGCATCCGAAGATCGACCCGCGACGCGCCGATCGAGGGCTCGATGCTCCAGCGGCCGACAAATGCGCCGGGACGGACCTCGCGGAATTCCAGCACGCCCATCGCCGCTTCATGCGCATTGAGCGCCGAAGGCCGAAGAAGCGCCGCCAGGGCCAGGGTCAGGCCCAGCAGCGCCAACCGCAGATATCGGATCGCGCTCACGGCTCGTACCGCACCTGATAGGAAGCCTTGAGCCGCTTGACGGCTTCCCAGGCCAGCTTGCGTGTCTCTTCGGTATGCCAGATCCTAGCGACGTCATCCCGAACCTTGTCGAGACTGGCAAGATTTCCAGGCCGCCGGGAATCCAGCCGGGCGACGTGCCAGCCGTCCCTGGATTGCAGCAGCTTCCACTCCCCCTCCGGCATCGCGAGCAGTCCATCGCGAAAATCTTCGCCGAAGGATGCCGCGAGACTCGCGACCGGCCGGGCGAGGATGGCGCGCGTGAGATTTTGCAGCTCTTCGGATTCGCGCTGCTGGGCGATGTCCTCGAGCTGACGCTGTGCCGTGGCCTGATCCGTGGGCGGGGTGATGTAAAACGACACGCGCTCCGGCTCGTCGAAGCGGGCGTGATTTTCGGCGAACCATGCCCGCAGCTGCTCGTCCGTGGGGCGCGGGACGCGGATCTGGTCGAAGATCAGCAATTGCATCTTGTAGGCGATCCGGTCGCGGATCGTCTCGTCGCCGCGGTCCACGCCGAGCGTCTTCCCTTCGCGGTAGAGGATCTCGCTCGCGACCCAGCTGTCGATCATCTTCTGGAGTTGCTCGCTGGAGGGCGCGCGCTCCTTGTCCTCGTCGAAATTGTCGATGAAAGACTGGCGCATCGCCTTGGTCACCGTGATGACCTTTTCATCCTTGGCCGGCGGATGCAGCACGGCGTCGGCGCCGAAGATGATCGCCCCGAGCAGGGTGAAGTGCAGCAAGGGCTCGCGCGAGAGCCGCGCGAGCGCGGAGACGAGAGAGCGCGAAGGCTCCGTCGCGCTACGGGCGACATCGGTGTTCGAATCCGAACCTCCCGTTGTCGGAAAGGACTTCACTTCAACTGGTGTCGCTGGCATTGACATGCGGTTGTCACAAACTCTCGCAGCACGGCGTCGCGTCTTCTTGCGCGGCAGAGCATTTGCGTCTGCCGTCGTCTATCGCTCATAAGGCGCGCGAAAATGCAATGGACAAATGCAAGAGACAAGATGCCGCACGGACAACGCGGACCTGCAACGGCCCAACACAAATCTTTCACGAAGCTGTATCGGAACTCTGGTCACTATCGCGACGCGCAGGGAGGCCGCTCACGCGGCTGGGGAAAATGGTCTTCGTCTCTGCTGTTTCGCGATATCCGACTTGAATGAGGGCGATAGATGTTTCCATCTAGCAAGACGATCCTGTTGACTGCCGCATCGGCATCCCTGGCGCTGACGCAAGGCGCAGCAGCAGAGGGGCTCGGGCACAACGAGCGCCGCGGCAATCCGTATGTCGCTGGCGACATGCACAATCACAATACCTGCACGGACGGTTCGGTTGCCGCCGGCTATACGATCGACCGCGCGGTCGGGCGCGGCACCGCGTCCGCGGGTGGAAACAATTTCGATCTCGACTGGTTCACGCTCGGCAACCACGGTGGTTCCGGCAACCGCGACTGCCGCTTCAGCGACACCAGCGCCAATCTCCCTGGTCAGACCACGACCACCTGGAGCCAGACGCTCGGCCAGACCATCGACGGAATCACGATCAGCAGCCTGAAGGGCACCCCGAACGGCACCGGCACCGGTGCGCAAATGTGGCGCTGGCAGTCGATCCGCGAGATCGAGTATCCGACGATCGTCGATCGCTCCGCGAAGTATGACAAGGTTCTGATTGAAGGTCTCGAGTGGATCGCGCCTGGCCACGAACACGTCGACGTCGCCGTCATCACCGGGCAGCACCCGCGCAAGAGCAACGGCAACGCGGACAAGATGGCGGAATTCGAATACCGCTTTGACCGCGCCGACACCGATGCGATCGGCCCCGTCATCGACGCCGGTGGCAACCAGCTGTGGCCGGGCAAGGACAACGTCAACAATACGGGCACGGCCGGCCACCAGAAGGCGCTCACCGGCGTCAAATGGCTCCAGGCGAACTATCCGCTGCAATCCTACATCATCCCGACTCACACCGAACGCCAGGGGCCGTTTAGCGCGACGGCCAATAAGGGTTACAACATCGAGCATTTCCGCGACTTCAACAACGCGGGCCCGACGGTTGCGTTCGGCATCGAATCGCCCGGCCACTTCGCCGAAGGCGGCGCCAGTGGCGGTTCCGGCTCGTATACCACCAACGCCGTCGGCGGCGGCACCTACGGCATGAGCGGCGTCTACACCGCGAAGGTCGGCGGCCTCTGGGACGGACTGCTTGGCGAGGGTCGCAACTTCTTCATGTATGTGAGCTCCGACTGGCACAGCCGCGGTGCAGGCGGTGCGCGCGATTCCTTCACGACGGCCGACTTCATTCCGGGCGAGTACACCAAGCTATACGTTCCGAATGCGGGACGCTTCTCGTCGCAGCACGTCATCGACGGCATGCGGTCCGGCAATTCGTACTCGGTCAATGCGGATCTGATCGGTCCGGACATGGTGTTCCGCGCCAAGACGCGGGGCGACGAATGGAAGACGATGGGCGAGACGCTGGTCGTGCGGCCCGGCGAGAAGATCACGGTCGAGATGGAGCTCACCGTCCCGAACGAGAACAACAGCCCCTACAGCTTCGACAATCCGCTGCTGGTGCCGATCGGGATCAAGCAGCCGCTCAACAAGCCGTCGCTCGACCACGTCGATCTGATCACTGGCCAGATCACGGGTGTCGTTGCGCCCGACGCGCCCAACTATGCGGTGGCCAACGCCGCGGGTACGGCCGGCGCGGCGATCGTGTACAATCCGTCGGCAACCATCGCCCGGCAGATTTCCGCAGAGCAGATGCAGCGCGGTCATCGGGGCGACCGTGACGGCGTGCGCCTGAAGTTCACGACGACGTTCGTCGCGGGCACCAAGCCGTTCTACATCCGTGCGCGCGGAACCAACATTCCGAACGGCACGCCGAACGTCTCCGACACCGCTGGAAATCCGCTGCTCGACGCCAACAACGCGCAGGTCAGCTGCACCGATCCGGCGTGCCCAACGCACCTGGAGACGGTGAATGGCGTCAAGAAGGTGACCCACGACGTTCAGGCCTACTCGAACGCCTGGTTCTACGCCAACCCGATCTTCATCAGGCCGGAACACTCGCCGAAGCTCCTGGTCGAGACCAATGGCGAGCTGGCGCGCCGGCTCGGACAGCGGGCCGACAACGATCATGATCACGACGACCATCATCACGACCATCACTGACGTGATGTGATTCCATCCGGCGGGGCGCGACGATCGTTGCGTCCCGCCGCACTCGTTTTGAAGCGGGCTTTCTCTGCCCGGCACAGCTGACATGCACCTGTTTCGTATCACCTTCTGCGCGCTGGGCCTTTTCGCTGGCATCGGCTGGGCCATGGCCGCTCCCGGTGCTGCCGTGCCCGCCGCGGACGAACCCACACGGGACGAGTGCAACGCCGCGGTCGCGGAAGCGCGCGCGTTGGCCGAAGGTTTGCCGCCGGATCATCTCTCCCGCTACTTTGCCGAGCGGCACCTCCACCAGGCCATGGCCGAAGCCGGCAACGGCGAATTCGATGAATGCCTGGAAATGGCCGCGCGTGCTTCTGTCGAGGTGCGCGAACGGCGCCATGAGCTGCGGCCGGGCGAGAGGCTGAAAGTGCTTGGAGTCGACGAGTAGCAGGACCCGGGAATTTTGGAGATCCCGCACACTGTCATCGCGGCGTCATCTATGCCCGCGCATTGTCTGCGCGCGTTTCAAGAACAGGTCAACGTCGCGACATGGATCAGATCGAGCCGCTTTTTCCGATTCCTCTGCTGCGCTCGCCGGGGCTGCTCCCGCCGTCGCTGAGCGAAGCCGCCGTGGCGGCGATCCGGACCACCAAGATCGAGGGCAATCTGCGCTCGGGGCAACTGTTCCACACCGAGGTCGCCGACCCCCGCGACAACGAGCTGTTTCGCCAGATCGCCGAGCTTACGGTTCCGAAGCTGGTCGATTTCGGCGTCCTTCTGTTCGGCGAGGAGCTGCGCTGGATCGTGAAGGAGATGTGGACCAACATGCTCGAGACCGGCGGCAACCAGACGCTGCATTCGCACGCCAATAGCTTCGTCTCGGGTATCATTTATCTGACGCCCTCGCATCCGGCCTGCAAGACGGTCTTCGTGCGGCCGCCCGGCGGCTTTGACTTCTCGTTCCGGCATCACACGCGAAGCGCCGCCATCGGGCCCTTCAATGCCGGCAAGTACGTCCTGCCGGAGGCCGAACCCGGCGATCTCGTGCTCTTCCCCAGCTACCTCTACCACGAGGTGCCGCGGAATCAGGGTGAGCAGAGGATTACGATCGCCTTCAACGCCATTCCCGATCATCTCGACTGCTGGGGCTATCGCGTCAACTTTGCACCGTGATGCGGTTGATCACTCGCGTCTCAGGCCGAATTCGCGCAGCAGCAAGTCCCTTGCCTCGCGGCGTGACGGCGCCGCCTCGTTGATCTTGCGCAGCAGGCGCGCGGCGGCCGCGCGGTCCGAGCCGAGCAGGGACCTCGCCATCCCCATCAGCGGCGCATAGGCCGGATCGAACTCGGCGCTCAGGCGAAGCGCCTCGATCAGGCCAGGCGATGCCACGTCGATCAGCGCGGCTCCGCGCGGATCGCCCGGCAGGGAGGCGCCGGCTTCGAGAAAGCGGTTGCGCGCGGCCCAATAAGCTTCGAGGCGCGTGCCCAGTTCTTCGCGCTCGGCTGGGCGCGCGAGCAGCTCGTTCGGATCGGCGCGAATGTCTTTCGTGACGGCAAGCAGCAGTGACCAGGGGGGCGCCGCGAGCGCATGAACGTTTCGCCGGGCATCGAAGGTCACGAACGGATAATCGTCCGTGTTGCGCGGGCCATTTCCTGCGAACACGGAGAGAGCGTGCGGGCCCGCCAGATATTGGCCGAGGAGATCGATCGGCGCTTCGAAGCCGAGCGGGCGGACGACTGATGCGGTCGCGGGATCGCGAAGCCGCGTGGCGAGCGCCCCGGTCTCGAGATGGCGGCCATCCCGCGTTCCGATGAGCGCGAGCATCGGTGTGCGGACACTGTAGTGATTGAGCCAGGCCGAACCGTCCGGATAGACGTCGAGAAAGCCACGGACGATCGCGCGCAGGGAGGGAAGGTCGAGCTGGTACAGCGGCAGCCATTGGCAAAAAATTCCACCGGACGCCAGTCGGTGTTTTACCGCCTCGAAATGCTCCACCGTATAGAGCGAGCCGCTGCCGTCGAGTGCGGGATGAAACAGGTCGGCGATGATCACGTCGTGCTGGCGCATATCGGCTGCGACGTAGCGGCGGGCGTCCGCCACAGTGACCCGCGGCGCCGATGTCGGTGCCGGAGTGACGAACCAGGGCAGCAGCTCCACGACTTCGCGGGAGAGCTCGACGCCGCGCACGCTGACGCCCGGCATCTGCGCCCCACCGACCATGGTGGCGCCGGTGCCGATGCCCAGGAACAAGGCGTTGCGCGGGGCCTCGTGAAGCAACAGCGGCAAGATCGCTTGCCGATAGTCGGATCGGGTCGAACTCGTCCCGCCCATGCGGAAGTGGCCGTTGACCTCGAGATAGCGCGTGCCTGCGGCGTCATCGACGACGCTCGTCGTCGCCATCGGCCCTTCACGGACCGCAAGAAGCGCTCCACCTGCCGGCACGCGCGTCAACGATGGCGCGGGATTGAGCCACAGGATCAGCGCGGAGAGCGCAGGTACCGCGGACCACAGTAGCGCCGATCGACCGGGCGGCACCAGCAACAGATAGCCCAGCGCGACGGCAAGCAGTGCGGTCCACGCGCCAAGGGCGGGGATCAGGAATTGCGCCGCCACCGATGGCGCGATGCAAGCACCAAGGCTGTTGATGCCGACCGCGGATCCCACGGAGCCGCGATGATCGCTGACCCGCTGCGCCAGCAAGCCAAACAATGCGCCCATCGCAGTCGCGGGCAGCAGGAACAATGCGATCGCCACCGCCAGTTCGCCGAAGACATCCGCAAAGGCTCCGGTCTCGACCATGTGGCCCGCATAGGGCGCCAGCACTGCGGTCGTGATGCAGGCGAACGCCGTTGCGGCGAGCAGGCCGCGGAGATTTCCATCCTGCGCGTCTCGCCCGCTCCGCTGCCAGAGCAGGCTCCCCGCCGCGGTGCCGAGCAGATAGGCAGCCAGCAGTCCAGCGAGTGTGTAGACGGTGTCCTCCATCACCTGCGCTGCGAGCCGGACCACGAGGACTTCGAACATGATCCCCAGCAGTCCCGTGGCGAACAAGGTGATGGTGAGCCGCAGGTCGCGAATTCGGCCCAGTCGTTGGTCCCTGACATCAGCATCACCCGCCGGTCCGAGCGTGAGCGCGCCGAGCGCGCAGAACGCGTTGACGCCAACGAGGCAGAGCGCCGTTCCTGAAAAGCCGAGCGCCGGGATCAGGACGAACGTTGAGGCGAGCGTGCCGGCCAGCGCCCCGGCCGTATTCGCCCCGTAGACGCCGGCCGTGACAGGGCCGCTGCCACGTGCGCCCCGCATCATCCGTTCCAGGGCGGCCAAGGTCCCGCCCATCGCCATCGTTGCCGGCAGCAGCACGAAGGTCGGCAGCGCCAGGCTACCGGCCCAGAGCAGGGCCGCAGACGGTTCGGTGCCGAGCAGGGGAGGCAGAGCCCGACCCGCCGCGGGCAGAAGCCAGATGCTGATCAGGCCCCATACAGCGATGACGGCTTCCAGCACCGCATAGACGCGCCAAGGCGACGTCGCGCGGCGGATCGGCCGATCGAGCGCGAATGCGCCGAGCGCCAGGCCGCCGAAAAATCCGGCAATGACTCCGAGCACCGCCATCATCTCGGTGCCCAGCGCGAGGCTCAATTGGCGCGTCCACACGATCTCGTAGCCCAGACCCGCAAAGCCCGACGCGGTGACGATCGGCACGAGGATCCAGGCGCGGCTTGCAGCCGGACGCGCGCGCACCGGCGCGGCCCCGTCCTGGACCGCGCCCGCGTAGCGGTCCGCCGAAGCGATCGCGATGCTATCAGGCTCAGATTGCATGACCCTCACTCCTGGTTCGACGCGACCGGCCGCGCGGTCAGGCCGGTGTCTTCCCGGCCGATCAGAGCATTCGCTCCATGTCAGATTTTTTCAGGATTTGTGACGGCCCGTTATCGGTGCGGTCAGAATCGTGCCGCCACCGTCAGCCGCACCGCAAGCGGCTCGGCCGGATGGACGTGACGATCGGCGAGGCCCTCGATGGGCTCTCCCGGCAGGCGCGATAGATAGTAATATTCGATCTGGTTGGTCTGGGCGTTGAAGAGGTTGAGCACGTCGAGCTGGATCTGGAGGCCGTTGTCGAATTTGTACCCGGCACGCGCATTGAAGATCAGCGACGACCGCGAGCGGACGCTGTCGTCTTCAATGAGAGGACGCGGACCGAAATAGCGCGCCTTCAGACTGCCGAACCAGCCGGTGTCGCCGCCCAGCGTGATCGCGCTGCTCGCCACCCACGCCGGTGCGCCCGGAATGCGGGCCCCAACGGGATCGAAATCGGTGAAGCGCGCATGGGTCTGGGCGACATCGAGATCGATCGTCATCCACGGCATTGGTTGATACTGGTTCGTCCACTCGACGCCGACGCGGCGGCTGGGCCGGCTAGGCTTCGTGGTGCCGGCGTCCCCGACGAACAGCAGCTCCGAATCGAAATCGAGCACGAAGAACGCCAGCGAGCTGGTGAGACCGTCGATCACCCTGGTGCGGATGCCGAGTTCGGCACCGCGCGAACGCACAAGCAGCGGCACGCGGTCGAGCGGGGTTACCTTGTCGTTGGGATCGACGGTGATCGTCGTACCGCGGATGTCGTTGCTGTGCAGGCCGTAGCCGGCATTGCCGTAGAACTCGGTCTTGTACCACGGACCGAGCACGAGGCCGGCCTTCGGGCTCGCCATAGACGCCTGTGCATTGCCTGAATTCTCCGGCGTGTCGCTGAAGACGTGGCCGGCGAAAAAATCCTCGCGGATGCCGACGGTGGTGCGCAGCCAGTCGGCCCAGCGTGTGGTCGTGTCGGTCCAGAGGCCGACATTGCCCTCCTGCACACGGTCGTCGCGTACGGTCGAGAGCCACGACCGCTGCTCCGTCTTGGACAGGCCGACATGGATATCGTCATAGCGGCTCTGGACCCCGACGCGGGTTTGCATTTCGAGAGCGGCGAAGCGCCAATCGAACGCATGCTGCGCGTCGACGCCGCCGAGCGTGCGAGCGTCGAGCTGGCTGAACTGGTCGCCATTGGCGGGGTTGTCGAGATCGTAGGTGAAATCGTTGAACAGCCGCAGGTTGGAGCGCACGACATAGGCGCTGACATTGGTCTGCCCGTACTCGCCCGACTGTGCCCAGGTGCTCGACAGGCTGAAGCGGCTGGACGTGCCGCCGTCGGTCGGATCGAGCGTGCCGAGGCGATTGATCAGGCCTTGGTCGATCGCGCGCTGAGCGACCTGGTCGGTCGAGTTCCAGCCATTGGAGTAGGCCATCGCCGTCAGCGTCAGGCCATCGGTCGCGGTGCGCTGGCTGTAGCGTAGGACGCCGTTCAGCTTGCGGACATCGTCCGGCACTTGCCACGGCCCATCATATTTAGCGGCCTCGACCGCCGCCAGCAGCGTGCCATCGCCAATGCGGGTCGATCCCGCCGCCAACGCGCGGCGATAGCCGAAGCTGCCGAAGGTCGTCTCCGCGATGTTGTGCGGCAGCTCGCCGACGTAGTCGATCGCCACGGCGCCGGCAGACGCGAAGTCGCCTTGGTCGGCGAAATACGGTCCCTTGCGAACGTTGACCGACTGGATCAGCTCGGGGATCAGGAAGTTGATATCGGCGTAGCCTTGCCCATGCCCATGGGTCGGCATGTTGACGGGCATGCCGCCGACGCTGATCGCAAGATCGGTGCCGTGATCGAGATTGAAGCCGCGCAGGAAGTACTGGTTGGCCTTGCCCTCGCCGGAGTGCTGGGTGACGATCAGGCCCGGCACCACTTCCAGCGCCTCGCCGGGTCGCGAGAACGGGACCGCATTGACCGCCGTACCGCTGATGAGGACTGCACTGGCGGCAGTGGGTTGCAAGGCGGTCTTACCGCCGGGCGCCGCACCGCTCGTACCCCCACTCTCGGTCGGGCTGTCCGTGCGAACAGCGGTCCGGTTATGCGAATTCCTGCTTTTCGGCGGTCGCTTGTAGGTGTGCTGCTTGGGATGCTGATGTTCCGGCGCCGTAACGGCGACCGGCGGAAGCTCGCCGGACGCGACCGCGCTGAGCTCGTGAGCCGCTGCCGGAAGGGTGCATAGGGCGGACGATGCCGCGGCGGCAATCACCCGCAACAAGGCCCCACGCACGTCCGCGTCTCCACTCGACAACCTGTTCAGCAAACCACCCTATAGCGGGCGAGTATGACGATCCAGCAACAATATCATACTGATCTTCGGCGGCAATCAAGAGGCCGCGGAGCACCGGATCGCAATAGGCCGTGGAAACGTTCAAGGAGTGGCGGTCACTTCGCACGGGTGTCACATGGGCGGCCGATAAGCTTTGCTTGCCTGGGCCTGCGCCCGCCGGGCCCGCTTGCCGTGAACGCTGGCTGCCGGCTTTTCCCGGCCGAGAGTCCTGCGCGTTGTTGTGAACTGGCCGATGACGAGCGACGGGAGAGGATGGCACAAGGCGACACGGCGGATATCGGCGCGGTTCACGCTCGTGCCGGCGCTTCTGCTCGGCGTTTCCGCCTCGGCGCTTCCGGCGGATTTCTCGGACGTCGATGTCCCGGTCACAGGCTTCACCGAGCCAGCGTCCAGTCGTCCGTTCGGGGAGTCTCAGGCGAAATTGGCACCGGCAGATCCCGCGGCGCCATCGCGATCTCCCGTCAAGCGCGACGCGATGCGAGGCAATCCGCTCTGGGGTGTCCCGCTTGCGGCACTGCCGGACACGAATGAACGGCCGATTTTCTCGGCCTCGCGGCGGCCGCCTCCGCCACCGAAACTATCAGTGCCTGCGTCGAAAGCGCTGCCTGTGCCGCCGAGCCCGCCGCCTGTCGAGCTGCGGCTCGTGTTGGTCGGGACGGTTGTCGGAAGCGATCAGAGCGTCGGAATTTTTGTCGACGAGACGAGCAAGTCTACGCTGCGTCTGAAGCTCGACCAGGATTATCAAGGCTGGAGACTCGGCTCCGTAAATCACCGCGAGGTGACGATGGTGCGCGGCGAGCAGACCGAAACGCTGACATTCCCGAAAACAGGCGGGGTCACGTCCGCGACAGGAACGGCGGTAGCGGAAAGTGCTTTGAAGCGAGGCAGTTCGCACACTGCACAATATGACTGAACAAGCCAGTTCCAGATGCGGGCCGTGCGAGCGCCGCGCTCAGCCCTGGCTCTCGTGCTTTTGCGATTTGATGGACCAGAGCGAGAGTTCGGGCTTTTCAAGTCGCCGGAAGGTGGCGTGTGCACCGGAAGACCAAAGCGAATCTCATCACGGGCAGGTAACTTGTCAGACCAGCCGTCGCCTTGAGCGGGCATCTATTGCGGCTCGATTCCGGCCGCTTTGATAATCCGTGCCCACTTGCCAATCTCGGACTTCAAGAAAGCTTCGAGCGCGTCCGGTGTTGCGCGCTCGGGCTCGACCGGAGCCATGCTGAGCTCGGCAAAGCGGCTGATCAACGCAGGGTCTTTGAGCGCCGCCTGGAGCGCACCGACGAGCTGGTCGATCACGGGCTTCGGCGTGCCGCGCGGCGCGTAGAGGCCATACCAGGTCGTCACATCGAATTCGGGAACGCCGGCTTCGGCAGAAGTCGGTACGTCCGGCAGCGTCGCGACGCGCGTCTTGCTGGTAATGGCGTAGCCCTTGATCGTCTTTGACTGGATGTACGGTGTCGGCCCGGTCGCGGGATCGCAATAGACGTCGATGTGGCCGGCGATGACGTCGTTCAACGCGGGGCCGCCGCCCTTGTAATAGATCTGCGAGAGCTTGGTATCGGTCGTGCTCATGAACATCAGGCCGCAGAGCTGCGAGGCCGAGCCCAGACCGACATTGCCGAAGGTCATCTTGTCGCCCTCGCTGCGGATGCGCGCGATCATCTCGCCGAGATCCTTGGCCGGGAAATTGGGCCGCGCCACGAGGATCATCGGTACGTCCGTAACGAGTCCGATCATGGCGAAGTCGCCGACGGGATCGAACGGCAGTTTTGCGTAGAGCGCGGGCGCAGTGGCCTGGCCGACATGCATCAGCAGCAGCGTGTAGCCATCGGGCGCAGACTTCGCGACGCGGTTGGTACCGAGCGTGCCGCCGGCGCCCACGACATTCTCGATGACGATGGACTGCTTCAGCGTCGCGCTCATGGCGTTGCCGAGAATTCGCGCGATGACGTCACCGGGACCGCCGGCGGAGAAGGGCACGATCATGGTGATCGGGCGGGAGGGATAGTCGTCCGCGATTGCGGTGCCGCAGGAACAGAGCAGGAAAGACAGGAACAGCGATCGTACAACAAACCTCATCGAGCACTCCCTGGCGGCATTTTTTACTCGTCGGAAGCCGCCGCCTCCTTGGCTGCCGACGATTTTGCGATCATGTCGAGCGCGGCCACCGCAGCCGCATTGATGTGGTCGACGCAGCAGCGCTCGGCGAGGTCCGGATCGCCGTTCTGGATCGCGCGCCAGATCGCGGTGACCTCGCGCAGGCTCTTGTTGATCCGTTTCGGCTGGGACATCGACGTGATCCGCAACAGCTGGATCCGGTCGTGCAGCGGCTTGAGCATGCGCTCGATGAAGGCGTTGCGGCAGCCGCCGATGAGTGCGGCGTAGAAGTCGGTCTTGGCTTCGAGGCTCCCGACGAGGTCCTGCTTGGCCGCGGCTGCCTTCAGGCGCGTCAGGGCTTCCCCGATCCGGCGTGCGACCTCGGGGTCGTGAAGTCTGGCGCATTCGCGACCGGCGAAACCTTCGAGGACCGCGCGCGCCGCGTAGAGCTGCCGGGCTTCCTCCAGACTGATCGTGGAGACTACGGGACCGCGGTGCGGGACGATGTTGACGAGGCCGTCGGCTTCGAGGGCACGCAGCGCTTCGCGGATCGAGGGACGGCTGACGCCCATCATCTCGCAGAGCTCCCGTTCGACCAGGCGCTGGCCCGGCTTCAGCGTCCCCGACATGATCGCCTCGCGCAGCTTCTGCGCGACCATCGCCCGGACGGTCGGGACGTCCTCGATGCGGAGTGTCGACTGCAATTCGCTACGTCTTTCCATGTCCGGATCCTGTTTCGGGAAAACTCAATACCGGTTTACAGGCAGAATCATCATTTCGGCAATTTGAACGTAGGCGGACTGATCAAGGATCTGGCCCGATTGCTCTTTCAGCGCTCCCATTCCAAATGCCCTCATGCGACCGACCAGCCGCCGTCGATCGGCAGGCTGGCTCCGGTGATGTCGTTTGCGGCCGGGCCGCAGAGAAAGACGACCATGGCCGCGACGGCGTCCATTTCGATGAAACGCTGGGTGGGCTGGCGTTCGCCAAGATACTCGCGGGTCACATCGTCCACCGGACGATTGCTGTACGATGCCATCGTCGCGATCTTGTTCAGGATGGCCGGCGTCGGCAGGGTGCCGGGGCAGATCGTGTTGCAGGTGATGCCGCTGCGGGCGGTCTCGAAGGCGACGGCGCGGGTCATGCCCAGAATTGCGGTTTTGGTGGTGACGTAGTCGATGCGATCCTCAACCGCGCGGCTCGAGTAGATCGAGCCCAAATTGATGATCCGGCCCCAGCCGCGCTGCTTCATCGCCGGCAGCGCCAGCCGGATCAGATGGAACGGCGCCGAAAGGTTGACGGCGAGCGCGTGTTCCCATTTTTCGGGAGGGAATTGCTCGACGGGAGAGAAGTGCCTGACAACGGCGTTATTGACGAGCATGTCGATAGCGCCGCAGCGGGCGAGCAGGTCGGCGACCATCGCCTCGATTGCGTCCCGCTGAGACAGGTCGACGCCGGCCGCGATGATCTCCACGCCGAAGCGGGCGCGCAATTCGTCCGCAGCCTGCTTCGGCGCGACAAGATCGTGAAGGACAATGTTGGCGCCTGCGCCGGCAAGGCCTTCCGCGACGGCCAAGCCAAGGCCTGCGGTTGCGCCGGTTACGAGTGCCCATTTGCCCATCATCGTCCAGTGCTCCGTTATTTCGTGTCGAGTTCGGCGAAGACTTCCTTCGCGTTCCGGAAGGCATCGACACCGGCCGGAACGCCGCAATAGATCGCGACCTGCATGAAGACCTCGCGGATCTCCTCGCGCGTAGCGCCGTTGGCGAGCGCGCCGCGGACGTGGGTCTTCAACTCGTGCGGGCGATTGAGTGCACAAAGCATTGCGAGGTTAAGGAAGCTGCGGGTCTTTCGCGTCAGGCCCTCGCGGCCCCAGACGTAACCCCAGCAATATTCCGTAGTGAGGTCCTGCATCGGGCGATTGAATTCGTCCGCAGATGCGATCGCCTTGTCGACGAACTCGTTTCCGAGCACGCTCTTGCGGATTTCGAGGCCGCGGTCGTAAGTCGCCTTGTCCATGTTGTTTTCCTTCGTTCGCGAGTGTCAGCTCTTCGGTCAGCTCTTGGGCCAGAACGGCTTTGCCAATGCGAGCTCCGGCGGGAACACGGTCACCGGCACGCCGGACTGCCATTGCACGATGGTCATGCCGGCGCCGACGCGGCGGCCTTTGTCGTCGAACTTGATCTCGCCGAGCGGATAATATTTCGACGGGCCGCCATCCATGGTACGCAGTGCTTCGCCGACGGCGACGCGGTCGGCCTTGCCGGCTTTCTCGAGCGCGTCCTTGATCACCCACATGTCGCCATAGGTGGAGATCGCGTTCTGCGTCATCCACGGCTCCTTGTAGCGGGTCTTCAGTTCGGCGATCAGGGGCTCGTGGCCCTTCGCGCCCCAGCTGGCGACGCAGGTCAGCACGCCCTGGAGCAGTTCGGGACTCACGGTCTGGAGCATGTCCGGCTCTGCGATCGCGATGCCGAACGAGATGGTCGGCACCTTGCCCTGGCCGAGGCCGAACTCGTTCATCTTCTCGAGCAGCAGCTTGGCGTCCGAGATCACCGTCGGCAGGAAGAACAGCAGGTCAGGCTTGGCTGAGCGGATCTTCTGCACCAGCGACGTCGCATCCGCCAGCGGCGGCGTGAAGGTCTCGTCGACGATCAGCTGCAGCTGGTTCTCCGCCAGCAGGCCTTCGCGCATCGCCTTTGCGGAAGCGATCGAGGCCCCCGTGTTGTCGGTCAGGATCGCGACCGTTTTCGGCCGCTTGCCGGAGGCCGTCTCCGCCAGCTTGATGAGCTGCGGCAGTGCTTGCTTCGCCTGCGAGCCTGCGGTCGCCGCCGTCTGAAACACGTATTTGAAGCCGCGCTCGGTGATGAGGTCGGAGTAGGAGAGGGTGAGCATGGGCAGGTTTGCGCGCTCGGTGACCTCGGTCACCGCGAGCGTGAACGAGGACAGATAAGCGCCGCTGGCTGCGACCAGATCGGTCTCCTGCGCCACCATGCGCTGTGCCGCATTCTTGGCCTTCTCCGTGGTATCGCCGGAGTCGAGCACGACGAGCTTCAGCTTGGCGCCGCCGAGCGCCTTGATTCCGCCTTGCGCGTTGATGTGATCGATCGCCATTTCGGCGCCTTCACGCATCACCGTGCCGGGGCGGGCATAGAGGCCGGAGATTGGCACCAGCAGGCCTACCTTCACCTCGGACGGCTGCTGCGCCCAGACGGCGCGGGATGCGATCAGCGAGCCGGATGCGCCGGCCAGCAGTGTTCGGCGAGAGATCGTGATCTTGCTCTCTGCAGTCATGACAATTCTCCTCCCTGAAAAGTCGCGCGGTGCTCTATGATTTCTTCGGCCAGAACGGCTCTGCCTGCGCGAGCTCGGGCGGATAGACGGTGACAGGCACACCCGATTGCCATTGCACGATGACGACGCCGGCGCCGACGCGGCGGCCCTTCTCGTCGAATTTGAGCTGGCCGCCCGGATAATATTTCGAGGGGCCGGCATCCATGGTGCGGAAGGCCTGCGCGACCGAATTGCGGTCGGCCTTGCCGGCCTTCTCCAGCGCTTCCTTCATCAGCCACATGTCGCCATAGGTCGAGATGACGTTCTGCGTCATCCAGGGCTCCTTGTATTTGGCCTTGAGCTCGGCGATCAGGGCCTCGTGGCCCTTCGAGCCCCAATTGGCGACGATGGTCATGATGCCCTGCACGGTCTCCGGGCTCACGCTCTGGAGCATGTCGGGCTCGGCGATGGTGATGCTGAAGGACACGGTCGGGATCTTGCCCTGGCCGAGGCCGAACTCGCTGATCTTCTCCAGCCCGAGCTTGGCATCCGACACCGCGTTCGGCATGAACAGCAGCAGATCGGGCTTGGCCGAACGGACCTTCTGGATCAGCGGCGTGGCATCCGACAGCGGCGGCGTCCAGACTTCCTCGACCACGAGCTGGAGGCCTTCCTGTGCGAACAGCTTTTCCTTGAGCGCCTTGGCGGTGGCAACCGACGTCGCTGTGTTGTCCATCAGCATGGCCACGGTCTTCGGCTTCTTGCCGGACGCATTCTCGGCGAGTTTCATCAAGGTTGGCAGGCCGAGTTCGGACTGGCGGCTCGCGGTGGCGGCAGTCTGGAAGATGTATTTGAAGCCGCGGTCGGTCAGCAGGTCGGAATAGGACAGCGTCAGCACCGGCAGCTCCGCACGCTCGGTCACCTCGGTCACGGCAAGCGTGAAGGAGGAGAGATAGGCGCCGGTCGCGGCGACCAGATCGGGCTCCTGCGCGACCATGCGCTGCGCGGCGTTCTTGGCCTTCTCGGTGGTGTCGCCGCAGTCGATCACGACCAGCTTCAGCTTGGCGCCGCCGAGCGCCTTGATGCCGCCTTGCGCGTTGATGTGCTCGATGCCCATCTCAGCGCCCATCTTCATCACCTGGCCGGGGCGGGTGTAGATGCCCGACAGGGGCACGATCAGCCCGACCTTGATCTCGGCCGGAGCCTGTGCGCGTGCCACGCCGGCGAGGCCGACGGCGGCGGCGCCGGACAGGACGGTCCGTCGCGTGAGTCCCTTCGATGTCTTGTCCATCTTGTTTTCTCCCTGGTCCTTTTTTCTGTTCGTCACATGCCGAGATAGGCTTTGCGCACGCGATCGTCGGCGCGCAGCGTGTCGTTGTTGCCCTCGAGCACGACGTGTCCGGCTTCGAGGACGTAGCCGTGGTCTGCCGATTCCAGCGCCTCCGCGACGCGCTGCTCGACCAGCAGCATGGTCAGCCCGGACTGGCGGCGGATCTCGATCAGCCGGTCGAAGATGAAGTCCGCGGTCGAGGGTGCGAGCCCCATCGAGGGCTCGTCCAGCATCAAGAGCTTGGGCGAGGATGCGAGGCCGCGGCCGATCGCGAGCATCTGCTGCTGGCCGCCGGACATCGTGCCCGCGAACTGATTGCGGCGTTCCTTCAGCACCGGCAGCCATTCGAAGATGCGTTCGATGTTGGCGTGCCAATCGCGCCGGCCGCTTTCGGTCATGGCGCCCATTTCGAGGTTCTCCATCACGGTCAGGGACGGGAAGACCTGACGACCCTCGGGGACATGGGCGATGCCGAGATGAGCGCGCTGCGGCGGCGGCACCGCGAGGAGATCGACGCCGTCGAATGTGATCGCCCCGCCACTCGGCTTCACGATGCCGGAGATCGTCTTGAACAGCGTGGTCTTGCCGGCGCCGTTGGGCCCGACGATCGCGACGAATTGGCCCGCGCCCACATCGATCGAGACTTGGTTCAGGACGGGCTTGGCCGAATAGCCCGCGCTCAATCCCTCAATTCGCAGCATGGCCCGCCCATTTCTTGCCGAGGTAAGCCTCGATCACGCGACTGTCCTTCGTCACCACCTCCGGCAGGCCCTCGGTGATGACGGCGCCGTGGTCGAGCACGAGGAAGCTGTCGACGAGGCGAACCATCGCCTGCATGGTGTGCTCGATGATCGCGATGGTCATGCCGTCGCGCGCGAGCTGCTGGATGACGGTGACGACCTCGTCCGCCTCGCCGTGGCCGAGACCCGCGAGCGTCTCGTCGAGCAGCAGGATCCGCGGCTGGCCGGCAATGGCGCGCGCGAGCTCCATTAGCCGCAGCTCCTTGGTCGAGAGCTCGCCGGCGACGCGGTCGGCCACAGCGGAAAGCCCGACGCGGGCGACGGCGTCGGCGGCCAGCTTGCGCGCCTCCTCGTCCGTGCGGGCGCGCACATAGGCACCGACCACGACATTGTCGAGGATCGACATGCGCAGGAACGGCCGCATCACCTGGAAGGTGCGGCCGATGCCGGCCTCGCATATCACGTGCGGCCGCTGGCCGGACATGTTGCGGCCGTCGATCAGGACCTCGCCCTGGCTCGGCTTCAGGAATCCGTTGAGGAGATTGAACAGCGTGGTCTTGCCGGCACCGTTGGGACCGATGATGCCGAGGATCTCGTTCTTGTGCAGCTTGAAGCTGACGTCCTGCACGGCCTTGAGGCCGCCGAAAGAGCGCGAGAGGTTGCGCACCTCGAGCACGACCTCGCCGGTGGCGGCGCGCTGCCGTGCGGCGGGCTTCAGCGCCGTGACGTTGGCGGCGGCCGTCTCCGGAGTGTCGCCGGCCGTTGCTTTGGAGGCATGGCGTTTGCGCAGGAGATCGCGCAGCTTCCAGAACAGTCCTTCCGGTGCGAGCAGGATGACGCAGACGATGGCGAGGCCGAAGATGACGCCCTGAATGCCGGGAATGCGCGCACCGGCCTCTGCGTGCAGGATCTCGGCGAGCGGGATCAGGATCACCGAGCCGATGACCGGGCCCCAGACCGTGCCGACGCCGCCGAACATCGCGACCGTGAGCGCCTGCGCCGACACCAGCATGCCGAACACCGACTGAGGCGTCACGACCAGCAGGACCTGCGCGTAGAACCCGCCGATGGCGGCGGCGATGGCCCCGCTCAACGTGATCGCGCGCAGCTTCCAGGCCAGCGTGTTGATCCCGGCGGCTTCGGCCGCAGCCTCGTTCTGCTTGATCGCGAGCAGCGCCATGCCGAAGCGCGAGCGCTCGATCATTTGCGTCAGCACGATGGTGGCCAGCAAGATGGCGAGCCCCAGCAGCGTGTAGATGTGGGGATCGGTGAATTGCATGAAGGCGAGCGGCGCGTCGCGCTTGATCGGAAGCGTCACCTCCTGGAAGCCGAGCCATTCGAACACGTAGAGAATGGCAAGCGGGTAGGCGAGCATCGCCAGGGCGAAGTAGTGGCCCTGGAGACGGAAGGTCGGGAAGCCGATCAGGAGTCCCGCGACGCCGCCGAGCATGGCCGCGACCGGGATCAGCAGCCAGGGGGAGATATTGAAATAGATCTGCCCGAGCGCGGTGGCATAGGCGCCGATTCCAAAGAAGGCGGCGTGGCCGAACGAGATCAGTCCGGTGTAGCCGCTGAGCAGGTTCCAGGACAGGCCGAACACCGCCCACACCGGCACCAGCGTCAGGATGAGCTGATAATAGGAGTTGGTGACGCCGATCGAGATCCCGGCATAGGCGAGGGTGAACAGCAGGGGAGGCAGCAGTGATCGCATCGGGAGCATGGTCACGTCCTTTCGACCATGCGCCCGAAGAAGCCTTGCGGACGGAAGAAGATGATGAGGAGGAAGACGGCGAAGATCGCGGCGTTCTGCAATTGCGTCGGCAGGATCAGTGTCGACATCTGCTGCACGAGGCCGATCGTCATGCCGCCCCAGAACGCGCCGATGATGCTGCCCATGCCGCCGAGCACGACGCCGGCATACATCACGATGACGTATTCGAGGCCGACGAAGGGATGGAACGGATAGTTGGTCGCGAGCAGGCCGCCGGCAATCGCGGTGATGCCGCAGCCGAGCGCGAAGGCGGTGCGGTGCGCGCGGTCGACGTCGATGCCCATATAGGTCGCGGCGGTCGGGTTGTCCGCGGCGGCGCGCAGCGACTTGCCGATCCGCGTCCGTGTGATCAGCAGCGAGAGCAGGATCATGATCGCGAGCGAAACGATCATATCGATACTGCGCGCCTTGTTGAGGAAGATGCTCATGTCGAAGAACGGACCGAGCTCCCAGGCCGAGCTCGACAGCGGCGTGCGGATCGAGGCCAGCACCGAACCGAATACGATCAGGCCGCCGTTTTGCAGGATCAGCGCGATGCCGAGCGTGAGGATGAGCTGGGCGTAATGGCCTTCGCCCTCGAGCGAGGCGGTGCGCGTCCCTGAGACGTGCGAGATCAGCGCGAGATGGACGAAATAGCCGAACACGGCGAGCACGGGGCCGGCCAGCAGGATCGCGACGAACGGGCCGACCGTGTTGCCGAGCAGGGCCTGGATCCCACCGGCGGTGAAGAGATAGAAAGCGGTGTACATGCCGAGCATCATGAAATCGCCATGGGCGAAGTTGATGACGCGCATGACGCCGAAGATCAGGCCGAGCCCGACGCACATCAGGCCGTAGACGGCGCCGATCAAAAGGCCCGCGGCGAGCGCCTGGAAGAACCCTTCCATCAGCCCGGCCTCCGCGCACCGCTTGCGCCCGCTTGCTGACGATCGTGCGCCGATGGCGCTACCAGACTGGTCTCCAAGTCGACCATGTTTCCCCCGTATTCTTCGGCATTTCTTATGATGCCGATCGTAAAACCCGTTCCGGCGTATCGAGACGGCATAGTGCAGCGATATCGCCGGCATTGCCGAGCTGTTCGCAGTCGTCGATGAGTTGCTCGAGCCGGTGTGCGTGGTGCTCGCCGATAACCTGGGCTGCGGCTGTGCGGAAGCGCGCGCGAATCTCCGAAGACGTCGCAGCGATGACGTCGGGCAAAGCATGCCGGATCGTCCGGCCGCCGCGCAGATGCACGGTCACCTCCGCGCCCTGCTTGCCGGGGAAGGCGGCGGTGAATGCGGGATCTGCCTTGAGGTCGGTGATGGCAACCAGGCGGATGATGTCGGCATCGTCGAGCCCGGCATAGTTCTCTTCCTCGATCTCGCCCCGCGCCAGCGTCGCTGCGACGCTGAACGGGATGCTCATCTTGGCCTGTAGCGCGTTGCGGTAAGGGCCTATCGAGTCGCAGCCGGGATAGCGAACGGCGGCATCGGGCGCGCGAATGACGACGCGGTCGATTTCATCAGGGCCGGCGAGCTCGTGCGAGACGCGGAGCGCGGCTTGAGCCGCGGTCTGCGCGAAGTTGCAGGCCGGAACGGGCTTGTTGTAGACCGCCATGATCTCGCTCTCGCCGTTCGGGAACATCGTGATGCTGTCGGGTGCGGCCTGGCGCCGATAGGCGGCGAACAGGCCGGCTTCGCCTTCGAGGATCGTCTCCGAGCCGAAAGCGCCGGCTGCCGCAAGGCGGATTGCCTTGATTGCATTGCTGGCGGCAAAGCCCGGATGGAAATACATGTCGGAGCCGCCGGCATGCGGCCACTCGTTCAGTCCGCTCGATGTGTTTGCGGCGATCGCGATGGCACTCGTCGCAGCATCCTCGGACAGGCCGCGCGCGAAACTTCCTGCGAGCGCGGCGCCCAAGGGGGCCACGAGACCCGTCGGACGATGGAGGCGCGCGAGGTCGGAGGTCAGGAGCGCACGGCCGATCCGTGCGCCGGCCTCATAACCGATGATGGCGGACGCGAGCAGCCTGGCGCCATGCAGTGGCGTCTGTTCCGACAGCGCGAGCAGCGTCGGCCAGATCACGACGCCGTGGTGCGCGATGCTGGCCGCATGCATGTCTTCCCGCACGAGGCCGTGCCCCATCACCGCGTTGGCGAAGGCGGCATCGGCCGGCGAGGAGAGGCGGACGGTTCCGATGATCGTTGCGCTGCCACCGGCTTGTGCGATGGCAACCGCCTGCAGGCTCCAGGGATGATGGCCTGCTTCGAAGGCGCAGGACAAGAAGTCCAGCAGACAGAGCTTTGCCTTGGCCACGGCCTCTGGCGCGAAGTCGTCCAAATCCAGCGCGAGCACGTCCCGCGCCATCTGACGCGAGAGCGATACCTTGCCGGATCCGGTCGGCCCGATCGTCATCGCAGGTCGCTCTCCCCTGATGGTATGTGCGCTCAGCCGCGCATCTCGACCCCGGCCCACTCCTCGAGCACCTTGGCGATCGAGGTGAAGTCGGATGCGGCGCCGTACTTGGCGTTGGTGATCGCGAGCATCTGCCGCACCACTGCGCCGCAGACCATCGGCACGCCCATCGCCTCGGCCTCGTCCACACAGAGCCGGACGTCCTTGTAGGACAGACCGGTGGTGAAGCCGAAATCGAACGTGCCGGGCAGAACCGCGCGGGGGAATTTGTCCTCGGAGGCGCTGTTGCGGCCGCTGCTGGCGTTGATGATGTCGATCAGCACCTTGGCGTTGACGCCGCCCTTGACGCCCATCGCGACGGCTTCCGAGGTGATCACGAGCGCTGCCGCCGCCATCAGATTGTTGGCGAGCTTCGCCGTCTGGGCGACGCCAGGCTTGTCGCCGGTGTAGAACAGCTTGCCAAAGGTCTTCAGGATCGGCTGCACGGTCTCGTAGGTCGCCTGCGGACAGGATACCATCACGGCCAGCGTGCCGTTGATAGCGCCCTTGATGCCGCCGCTCACGGGCGCATCGACCAGCGTCATGCCCTTGGCCTTCAGGCCTTCCGCGACGAACTTCGCCGCGCCGGGGCCCGAGGTCGAGAGATCAATCACAATCTTTGCGCGGTTGCCGCTGCTGATGCCGTCCTGTCCGAGCGTGACCGCCTTGACGATGTCGGGCGTCGGCAGGCTGACGAGAACGATATCGGCGCGCGAGGCGACGTCGGCTGGCGATTTACCGGGCTGCGCGCCGCGCTTGACGAGAGGTTGGGTCGCCTCGGTCTGCGTATCGTAGATCACGAGCGAATAACCCGCGTCGATCAATCGCCCCGCCATGGGGCCGCCCATGCGGCCCGTGCCGATTACGCCGAGAATCTCTCCCGCCATCGTCTACTCCCTGTCGCGCGATCCCGTGACGGGCGCGCCTTCTTGATCTCGTTGGTCGATGTCTTGTCGATCGTATTTCGCCGACCGGCCTGGTCGGCCGCCGTCGTCGTGGCGCGGGATCCCGCGCCGACGGACCGGATTGTTATGATTGTCAGACAAGCTGTCAAGCATAAGATTTGGGGTCGACAGTTTGCCGCGGATCGTCATAAGGTCCGGGAAAACGAGGAAGACGCCCCGCGTGCCGCAAAACCAAATTCAGGGTGTGAGCAGGACTCTCGCCGATTTCGTCGCGTCCTCGTCATGGGCGGACGTGGAAGCGCAGAGCGTCGAGGCGCGGCGCTCGATCCTCAATTTCTTTGCAACTGCGCTGGGCTCCGCGCGCGATCCCGTGGTCGTCGCCGCGATGCGCGCGCTGTCGCCGTTCAGCGGTGCCGGGACATCGACGGTCATCGGCCATGCGGAGCCGATGGATGCGCTTTGCGCGTCGTTCCTCAACGCGGTCTCGGCCAATCTGCTCGACTTCGACGATACCCATCCCGAGACGATCATCCACCCCGCAGCGCCCGTCGCGGCCCCGATTCTGGCGTTAGCGGAGACGCGCAAGCTCTCGGGGCGGGAGGTGCTGGCGGCGTTCATTCTCGGGGTCGATGTGGAGTGTCGCATCGGCAACGCGGTCTCGCCGCACCACTATGCACGCGGCTGGCACATCACCTCGACCTGCGGAATCTTTGGCGCGGCGGCAGCGTGCGCCAAGCTGTTGGGTCTGCCGGCAGAAGGGATTGCGAATGCGATCGGACTCGCGGCAAGCCAGTCGGCCGGCAATGTCGAGAACCTGCCGAGCGCTGCCAAGAATGTCAGCGTCGGCAACGCGGCGCGCAACGGCCTGTTCGCCGCTCTGCTTGCGCAGCAGGGTTATGAGGCCGCGTCCCGGGCCATCGAAGGTCCGCTCGGCTGGGCCCGTACCATGGGAGACGAGCCCGATCTCGCTCGCCTGCTCGACGGTCTCGGCAAGACCTGGGAAATCGCAAAAAACACCTACAAGCCCTATCCCGCCGGCATCGTATTCCATTCGGTCATCGACGCCTGCCTGCTGCTGCGCGAGCGAATCGGCCGGCAGGTGGGCCAGGTCGAGTCGGTCACGGTGCACGGCTCTGCGCTGCTGCTTGCGCGCGGTGATCACCCCGTCAACAACGAGCGCGACGCACGCGTCAGCATCCATCATTGCGTCGCTTGCGGGTTGCTGCTCGGAGCGGCGGGGGTGACCGAATTTGCCCGCGAGACCGTGTTACGGCCCGATATCGCGCGCTTGCGGCAGAAAGTGAGGGCGGAGCTCGATGCCCGGATGCCCGATGGTGCCGCGCGCGTCACATTGCGCCTGTCGTCCGGCGAGGTCCTCGCCGAGACCGTAGCCTCGCCGCGCGGCAGCCAGGCTGCGCCGCTTTCGGACCGCGACATCGAAGAGAAGCTGCGCGAAGGCGTAAAGACCGGTCGGAGCGACTGGGACGCGGATCGTGTCATCGACGCGGTCTGGCGACTCGATGCGGTCGATGACGTCGGCGATCTCGTGCGATCGCTGCGACCGACCTTGGCGACGCGCCGGACAAGTTCCAACTAGACTCTCTCAAGACCTGAAAGGGACGATCATGAGCAAGACCGAACTGTTCGAAAAGGGCCTTAAGGTTCGCAAGGAGGTGCTCGGAGAAGACTACGTCAACAAGTCGATCGCCGGCGCCGACGAGTTCACGCGCACGATGGCGGAATGGTCGACCGAGTTCTGCTGGGGCGCGCTGTGGACACGGCCCGGCGTCGACCGGCGCACGCGCTCGATTGTCAATCTGGCAATGCTTGGCGCGCTGAACCGCCCGCACGAGTTGAAGCTGCACGTGAAGGGCGCCTTGAAGAACGGCCTGACCAAGGAGGAGATCAAGGAGATTTTGCTTCAAGTCGCCGTCTACTGTGGTGTTCCCGCGGGCATCGACGCCTTCCGCAATGCGCGCGAGGCGTTCAACGAGGTCGACGCGGCCGGTTCCTGAGCGCGAGTCCCATGGCCGACCCGGACTACGAACTCTTCGCCATCCGCTATGCAACGCGGGATGCGCAGCGAAGCGAGCACTTCATCGGCGGCGATCCGCATGACGGGCCAATGCCGATGGACTATTTCATGTGGCTGGCGAGGGGAGGCGGGCGAACCTTCGTCATCGATACCGGGTTCAACGCGGAGGTTGCCAAGCAGCGCGGGCGAATATTCCTGCGCTGCCCGGTGGAGACGCTGGCCGCGTTCGATGTCGATGTCGCCGACGTCAAAGACGTGATCCTCACGCATCTGCACTACGACCACGCCGGCAATTTCGACCGGTTTCCGAATGCGCGGTTTCATCTCCAGGAGCGCGAGCTCGCCTACGCCACCGGACGCTACATGCAGTATCCGAGGCTGTCGCATTCCTTCGAGGTCGAGGACATCTGCGGGATCGTGCGGCTGAACTACGCGCGCCGGGTACTGTTCTACGACGGTGACGCCGGGATCGCGCCCGGGCTGACGGTCCACGCGGCCGGCGGGCATTCCGCCGGGCTTCAGTTCGTTCGCGTCAACACGCGCCGGGGTCCTGTCGTGCTCGCCTCCGACGTCAGCCATTTCTACGAGAACATGACCAGCGAGCGGCCGTTCACGACGGCGTTCCATGTCGGTGACATGCTGGTGGGCTTCGACAAGCTGCGCGCAGCGGCGCCCGACCTGGACCACATCGTTCCCGGCCATGATCCGCTGGTCATGAAGTTCTATCCGGCGCCGAGCCCGGATCTGAATGGAATTGCCGTCCGCCTCGATCTGCCGCCATCGGGGGCGGTTAATCGTTAAAAGATTAAAAAATCGATTTTCGATTTTCTGTTGACCCCAGCGCCTCGCCTTGCGATCATCCGATCATGGGTCCGCTTCAGTTCCAGTTGTCCGCCAGCCCCGGAGATGGTCCGCGCAGCCTGACATCGGCGCTGCACGAACGCTTGCGCGCCGATATCCTGGCGACGCGGTTGCTGCCGGGTCAGAAGCTGCATATTGCGGGGCTCGCCAAACAGTTTTCCGTGAGCCTCGCCGCGGTTCGCGAGGCGCTGTCGCGGCTGGTTGCCGACGGACTTGTGCAGGCATCCGACCAGCGGGGGTTTCGCGTGAGCCCGGTATCGCTCGCCGATCTCGCCGACGTCACGCAGACCCGGATCGACATCGAGGGACTTGCACTCCGACGCTCGATCGAGCGGGGCGATGAGGCCTGGCTCGCGTCGGTGAAGTCGGCCTGGGCGGATCTCAGGGCGGTTCCCTATCACTATCCCGACGATCCCACCGTGCACTACGAGGAGTGGGTCGTCCGTCACCGCATCTTCCATCGTGCGCTGGTCAATGCCTGTGGCTCGCCCTGGCTGCTCGGCTTTCGCGACGTGCTGCATGAGCAGAGCGAGCGCTATCGTCGTCTGTCGATCCGCAGGCAGGCCGGCAACAAGTTGCGCAACGTCGAGGCTGAGCACAAGGCCATCGTTGTCGCCGTGATCAAGCGCGACGCGGATGCGGCAGTTCGCGCCTTGTCAAAGCATTTCGGCACCACCAGGGAATTCGTCGAGTTCGCCGCCTCGCGCATTGCGGAGGTGAGCCGCGCGACCTGACGATCCCTGGAAATTCGGCACAAAAAAAGACAGACCGGGAGGAAACAATGAAGATCAATCGCCGTCACGCATTCATGTCGCTCGTTGCCGCCACGATCCTGGCCGGCCCTGCCAGTGCCGCGGATACCATTCGGGTCGGCCTGCCCACGAAAACATACTGGCCGACCACGATCGCCGAGACGGCGGTGCGGCAGAAGCTGTTCGAGAAGGAAGGCATCCAGGCCGAACTGACGATCTACCGCAGCGGCGCCGAAACCTTCGAAGGCATGGCCGCGGGCGCGGCCGACATCATCCTCGATCCGCCGTCGCTGGTCTCCGCCGGCCGCAAGAAGGGCGTGATGTCGCGGATCGTCGCCAATGCCGCGATGGGAAATTTCGGCTGGCAATTGATGGTGCCGACCAAGTCGACGCTCGACGTCAAGGACCTCAACGGCAAGAAGGTCGCAATCACCGCGGCCGGCTCCGGCTCCGACCTGCTCGCGCTGTGGACCATCCAGGACAAGAAGATCGATTTTACGCGCGTCCCGGTTGGTGGCGGTGGCTTGGTGCCGAACCTGCTGGCGGGCAATGTCGAGGCGGCCGTGGTCTATTCGCCGCTGAGCTTCCAGATCTCGAAATCCGGTGAGGCCAAGACCATCCTCGATTATGCGACCGCCGTTCCGCCGAACCTCACCGCCGGCTGGATCGTGCTCGACAAATTCGCGGAAGCCAAGCCGCAGCTGGTGCAGAAGGCGGTGAACGCCCTCTATGGTGCGGTCGCATTCATGCGCGCCAATCGCGACGTTACCGTCAAGCTGATCGCCGAGCTCTACGAAATGCCGCCGGAGATCGCGAGCCTGGAATACGACAACACGATCGTGAAGCTCGAGACCAGCGGGGACATGGGCGCACCCAACGTGAATGCGGCCGTGCAGCTCTCGCTCGACCTCGCCAAGCTCGGCGGGCTCAAGGACATCGTGCCGGCCGAGGACGTGATCTCGACCAAGTTCAAACCCGTCCCGACCAAGTAACAGCGATGCACGCCACGTTCGCCGTCAACCTTGCCAGGATCGCGATCATCATCGCGGTCCTGGCGCTGTGGGAAATGCTGTCGCGCACCGGCATCGTCAATCCGCGCCTGCTGCCGTCGGCGTCCGATACATTCGTGACGCTCGGCGATCTCCTCCAGCGCGCGGCCGTGCAGAAGGATCTGATGGTGACCGCCACCGAGGTGCTGGCCGCATTCGCACTGGCCGTGCCATTCGGTGCGGTGATCGGCTTTCTGGTCGCGGAGAACCGCTACTTCGCTGACGTCGCCAAGCCGCTGCTGTTCTTCGCCTTCAGCATCCCCAAATCGATCTTCCTGCCCATGTTCATTCTGGTCTTCGGCGTCGGCTTTGCCCAGAAGGTCGGCTTTGGCTTCTTCTCCACGATCTTCATCGTGATCATGTCGACGACCACCGCGGTCGAGTCGGTCAAGCTCGAGCATCTGACGGTGGCGCGCTCCTATGGCGCCACGCCGTGGCAGACGGCGTTTCGGGTCTATCTGCCGAGCATGCTGCCGGTGCTGCTGGAGGCCTTACGGATCTCCATGATCTTCAACCTCACCGGTGTGATTTTGGCCGAGATGTACGCCTCGCGCGACGGCATCGGCCACCAGATCGCGACCTGGGGCGAGAATTTCCAGATGAAGCAGCTCCTCGCCGGCGTCGTGATGGTCGCCGCGATCGCCATGACCTTCAACGAACTTGTCAGATGGGTGGAAACGAGATGCAGCCATTGGCGAACGTGACCGCGTTGAAACCTCCCGCGCGCGCCGGCGCGATCGAGGTGAAGAATGTCGGCCAGGTGTTCAAGACCAGGTCGCAGGATGTGGTCGCGCTGGAGGACGTCTCGCTGGAGATCAAGCCCGGCCGCTTCGTCGTGCTGGTCGGCCCGAGTGGCTGCGGCAAGTCGACCCTTCTGATGATGATGGCCGGCTTGCGTCAGCAGACCTCCGGCACCATCACCATCAGCGGCGCGCCGATCCCGCAGCCCGACCCCGACAGGGTCGGCGTGGTGTTCCAGGAGGCGAGCCTGTTTCCGTGGCTGACGGCGGAGGACAATGTCGAGTTTCCGCTGGCGTTGCGCGGCGTGCCGAAGGCGGAACGCCGGGCCAAGGCGCAGGATGCGCTCGAGCTGGTCGGGCTGGAAGGCTTCGGCAAGCGCCATCCGCACGAACTCTCGGGCGGCATGAAGCAGCGGGTCTCGATCGCGCGTGGGCTGGTGCAGGACCCGCCGGTGCTGTTGATGGACGAGCCGTTCGCAGCCCTCGACGAGCAGACGCGCATGACCATGGGCGACGAGCTGCTGCGGATTTGGGCGGCGACCGGCAAGACCGTCGTGTTCGTCACGCACAGCCTTACTGAGGCCGTTTATCTCGCCGACGAGGTGATCGTGATGTCGGCGCGGCCCGGCCGCATCGTCGACCATCTCCAGGTCCAGCTGCCGCGGCCCCGCACCTATGAGATGCTGAGCGGCGATGCTTTCGGGAGCTTGCGCGACCGCATCTGGCGGCACATCCGGAAATCGGCGTGAGGTGGAGATGAGCGCCAGAATAAGTGCGAAGACGCTGCGATATCTGATTATGACCGGCCTGATCGCGCTGTGGGAGCTGCTGCCGCGTACCGGTCTCATTCCCGAACTGTTCCTGCCGTCGCTGTCGTCGACGCTGATCGCGGGATGGACCGACGCCGCCGAATACGGTCATGCGCTCGCGGTGACGCTTTATGAGGTCGTGGTCTCGATGGCGTTCGCGTGCGGGGGCGGCATCATGCTCGGGGCCATCGTCGGCAGCCTGCCACGCCCGCGCGTGTTGATCATGCCGATGGTGTCGAGCCTCTATGCGGTGCCGCTCGTGATCCTTTATCCCGTCTTCACGGTCTGGCTCGGCATCGGCTCGGAGTCCAAGATCGCGTTTGCCTCGATCTACGGCTTCCTGCCGACCATGCTCGCTACCGCCGCCGGCATCCAGACCATCGACCCTCAGCTCCTGCTCGCGGCGCGCAGCATGGGCGCGACGCTGAGCCAGCGGCTGGTTCGCGTCATCGTGCCCGCGGCAATCCCGACGGTGTTGTCGGGCTTGCGCGTCGGCGGCGCACTCGTGATCGTCGGCGTCGTCGTCTCGGAGATGCTGATCTCCTCGGCCGGAATTGGCTATTTGATCTCGCGCTATCGGACCATCCTCGACAGTCAGCACGTGTTCGCGGGCGTGCTGCTCGTGCTGTTCCTCGCCATCGCCTTCAACGCCGCGATCCGCTGGATCGAGCGCAAGGCGGCGATCTGGCAAACTGGCACGCGGGCTGGTCAGGCCAACGACGACATTGCGACGGCTGCGATGCAGCCGGCGACCTGAGGTGACCCGCGTGTACGATTTGACCCTGACATTCGACAACGGCCCCGATCCCGGCGTGACGCCGCGCGTGCTGGACATCCTCGCCGAGCGCGGCATCAAGACCACGTTCTTCGTGATCGGCGAGAAGCTCGCGGACCCCGTGCGCCATGGCCTTGCCGTGCGCGCGCACGGGGAGGGGCACTGGATCGGGAATCACACCTTTACGCACAGCATCCCGCTTGGCGAGCAGGTTGACCGCAATACGGCTGAGAATGAAATCGGCCGGACGCAGGAAGCCATCGGGTATCTCGCGCATCCGCGGCGCTGGTTCCGGCCGTTCGGTGGTGGTGGCAATCTGGATGCGCGGCTGTTGAAGCCATCCGTCGTCGATTATCTCACCCGCAACAAGCACAGCTGCGTGCTCTGGAATTCCATTCCGCGCGACTGGGACGACCCCGATGGCTGGACCGAGCGCGCGCTCGACCAGTGCAGCCGGCAGCCCTGGACGCTGATGGTGCTGCACGATCTTCCCACCGGTGCGATGGACCATCTCGAGCGGTTCCTGGACCGCGCCGAGGCCGCCGGCACCCGCTTCCGGCAGGAGTTCCCGCCGCAATGCGTTCCGATCCGAAGCGGCGAGATCGCGCTTCCGATCAATGCCTATGTTTCCACCATCGATGAGAGTGTTTGACTGATGAAAGTTGCAAGCTTCACGATATCGGGCACCGCAAGCTACGGCATCGTCACCGATAGCGGCGTCATCGACGCCGGCAAGCGCCTGAAGGCCTATCCGACGCTGAAGGCGCTGCTGGCGAAGGGCTCGCTCGATGAATTGAAGAAGCTCGCCGGCGAGAAGCCCGACTATGCGCTGGAGGACGTCGCGCTGCTGCCGACCATTCCCGATCCAGACAAGATCTTCTGCATCGGCGTCAACTACGCCACGCATCTGGCCGAGAGCGGTCATCCGACGCCGGCGCATCCGATGATCTTCACCCGCTTCGCCAACAGCCAGGTCGGCCACGGCCAG
>Ga0065165_1000684_pt1 | contig 48557 bp, 39 predicted proteins | sample AraplaMF_Cvi_mMF_FD_63813 | JGI IMG/M metagenome (GOLD analysis project Ga0065165, IMG submission 63813) | Arabidopsis root microbial communities from the University of North Carolina, USA - plate scrape MF_Cvi_mMF (version 2) (version 3) | ecosystem: Host-associated > Plants > Roots >...
CCCAGCATGAGCTGCCGCACGGTCATCTACAAGGGCCTGCTGCTGGCCGACCAGGTGGGCAAGTACTACAAGGACCTGGCCGACCCGCGGGTGGTCTCGGCCATCGCCCTGGTGCACCAGCGCTTCTCGACCAACACCTTCCCGGAATGGCCGCTGGCCCACCCGTACCGCATGGTGGCGCACAACGGTGAGATCAACACCGTCAAGGGCAACTTCAACTGGATGCGCGCCCGCGAAGGGGTGATGAAGTCGCCGGTGCTGGGGGACGACCTGAAGAAGCTGTACCCCATCAGCTTCGAGCATCAGTCCGACACCGCCACCTTCGACAATGCCATCGAGCTGCTGACGATGTCGGGCTACCCGCTCGCCCATGCCGCGATGATGATGATCCCCGAGGCCTGGGAGCAGCATGAGCTGATGGATGAACGCCGCCGCGCGTTTTATGAGTACCACGCTGCCATGATGGAGCCCTGGGACGGTCCTGCCGCCATGGTCTTCACCGACGGCCGCCAGGTGTGTGCGGCGCTGGACCGCAACGGCCTGCGCCCGGCACGCTACTGGGTGACCGATGACGACATGGTGGTGCTGGCCTCCGAGTCGGGCGTTCTGCCCATTCCCGAATCCCGCGTGGTCAAGAAGTGGCGCCTGCAGCCCGGCAAGATGTTCCTGATCGATCTTGAGCAGGGCCGCATCATTGACGACGAGGAACTCAAGACCCAGTACGCCAACGCGCGTCCGTATCGCCAGTGGATCGAGAACGTGCGCGTCAAGCTGCATGATGTCCCCGCGCCCCAGCCTGCCCCCGCCGCTTTCAACGCCTCGCTGCTGGACCGTCAGCAGGCCTTCGGCTTCACCCAGGAAGACATCAAGTTCCTGCTGGCACCCATGGCGGTGAACGGCGAAGAGGGCATCGGTTCCATGGGCAATGATTCGCCCCTGGCCGTGCTGTCCGACAAGAACAAGCCGCTCTACAACTACTTCAAGCAGCTGTTCGCCCAGGTTACCAACCCGCCGATCGACCCGATCCGCGAGAACATCGTGATGTCGCTCAACAGCTTCATCGGCCCCAAGCCGAACCTGCTGGACATCAATGCGATCAATCCGCCGATGCGTCTGGAAGTCACGCAGCCGGTGCTGGACTTCGAGGACATGGTCCGCCTGCGTGCCATCGAGTCGCACACCAATGGCAAGTTCAAGCCGTACGAACTGGACATCACCTACCCGCTGGCCTGGGGCCGCGAGGGTGTGGAGGCGCAGCTCGCATCCCTGTGCGCGGAAACCGTCGATGCGATCCGCGGTGGCCACAACATCCTGATCATCACCGACCGCCGCTTGAGCGCTGACCGGGTGGCCATTCCGGCCCTGCTGGCGCTCTCCGCCGTGCACCATCATCTGGTCCGCGAGGGGCTGCGCACGACCGCGGGCCTGGTGGTCGAGACAGGTACGGCCCGCGAGGTGCACCACTTTGCAGTGCTGGCCGGCTTCGGCGCCGAGGCCGTGCACCCCTACCTCGCCCTGGAAACGATCACCGCCATGCATGCCGAGCTGCCCGGCAACCTGTCGGCGGACAAGGCCATCTACAACTACATCAAGGCGGTGGGCAAGGGGCTGTCGAAGATCATGTCCAAGATGGGCATCTCGACCTACATGTCCTACTGCGGCGCGCAGATCTTCGAAGCCATCGGCCTGCAAGCCGACTTCGTGGCTAAGTACTTCCGCGGCACGCCGACGCAGGTCGGCGGCATTGGCGTGTTCGAGGTGGCCGAGGAGGCGCTGCGCCTGCACAAGGCCGCCTTTGGTGACGACCCGGTGCTGGAGAACATGCTGGACGCCGGCGGCGAATACGCCTGGCGCGCCCGCGGCGAAGAGCACATGTGGACGCCGGACGCCATTGCCAAGCTGCAGCACAGCACCCGCTCGGGCAAGTTCGACACCTACAAGGAATATGCCCAGCTGATCAACGACCAGAGCCGGCGGCACATGACGCTGCGCGGGCTGTTCGAGTTCAAGTTCGACCCGGCCAAGGCCATTGCGCTGGAAGAGGTGGAGCCGGCGGCAGACATCGTCAAGCGCTTCGCCACCGGCGCCATGTCGCTGGGGTCGATCTCCACCGAGGCGCATGCGACGCTGGCCGTGGCCATGAACCGCATCGGCGGCAAGAGCAACACGGGCGAAGGCGGTGAAGATCCGGCTCGCTATCGCAATGAACTCAAGGGCATCCCCATCGCGGCGGGTACCAAGGTGTCGGACGTGGTGGGCCCCAGGGTCATCGAAGTCGACTACGAATTGAAGGCAGGCGACTCGCTGCGCTCACGCATCAAGCAGGTGGCCTCCGGCCGCTTCGGCGTGACCACCGAGTACCTGGTGAGCGCCGACCAGATCCAGATCAAGATGGCCCAGGGCGCGAAGCCGGGCGAGGGCGGCCAGCTGCCCGGCGGCAAGGTGACCGAGTACATCGGTTTCCTGCGCCACTCGGTGCCGGGCGTGGGGCTGATCTCCCCGCCGCCGCACCATGACATCTATTCGATCGAAGACCTGGCGCAGCTCATCCATGACCTGAAGAACGTCAATCAGCGAGCCGACATTTCGGTCAAGCTGGTCTCCGAAGTCGGCGTGGGCACCATTGCCGCGGGTGTGGCCAAGGCCAAGGCGGACCACATCGTGATCGCGGGCCATGACGGTGGCACGGGCGCGTCGCCCTGGTCCTCCATCAAGCACGCGGGCACGCCGTGGGAGCTGGGTCTGGCCGAGGCGCAGCAGACGCTGGTGCTGAACCGGCTGCGCGGCCGGGTACGGGTGCAGGCTGATGGCCAGATGAAAACCGGGCGCGACGTGGTGATCGGCGCACTGCTGGGCGCGGACGAATTCGGGTTCGCTACCGCTCCGCTGGTGGTGGAGGGCTGCATCATGATGCGCAAGTGCCACCTGAACACCTGCCCGGTGGGTGTGGCGACGCAGGACCCGGCGCTGCGCCGCAAGTTCAGCGGCCAGCCCGAACATGTCGTCAACTACTTCTTCTTCGTGGCAGAAGAGGCCCGCCAGATCATGGCGCAGCTGGGCATCCGCAAGTTCGATGAACTGATCGGCCGCTCGGACCTGCTGGACACCCGCAAGGGCATCAGCCACTGGAAGGCCCGGGGCCTGGACTTCGCACGGGTGTTCCATCGGCCTGAACTGCCGGCCGAAGTGGCACGCCTGCACAACGACAGCCAGGACCACGGCCTGGAGCGCGCCCTGGACGTCAAGCTGATCGAGAAGTGCCTGCCTGCCTTTGACAAGGGCGAGAAGGTGCAGTTCATGCAGGAGGTGACGAACGTTCGGCGCACGGTCGGCGCGATGCTCTCCGGCGAGCTGATCCGCCGCAAGCCCGAGGGCCTGCCGGACCACACCATCTTCATCCAGTTCGAAGGCACGGGCGGCCAGAGCTTCGGATCCTTCCTGGCCCCAGGCATCACGTTCTATTTGATCGGCGACGCCAACGACTACACCGGCAAGGGCCTCTCGGGCGGTCGGATCGTCGTGCGTCCGTCGATTGACTTCCGAGGCGATGCCACCAAGAACATCATCGTGGGCAACACGGTGATGTATGGCGCCACGAAGGGCGAGGCCTTTTTCCGGGGTGTTGGCGGCGAGCGCTTCGCGGTGCGCCTGTCTGGCGCCACGGCGGTGGTGGAAGGCACCGGCGACCATGGCTGCGAATACATGACCGGCGGCACTGTGGTGGTGCTGGGCAAGACGGGCCGCAACTTTGCGGCCGGCATGAGCGGCGGCATCGCCTACGTGTATGACGAGGACGGCCAGTTCGCCAAGCGCTGCAACACCAGCATGGTGAGCCTGGACCGGCTGCTGCCCTCGCATGAGCAGGAAGCCACCGTGGACCGTGCCATCTGGCATCACGCAGGTGACGGCGAAGGCAAGACGGATGAGGCCCTGCTGCGCAAGCTGATCGAGGACCACCACCGGTGGACCGGCAGCCAGCGCGCCCGCGACATCCTCGACCATTGGGCCGAGTCGCGCGCCAAGTTCGTGAAGGTGTTCCCCAACGAATACCGCCGCGCACTGGGTGAGATCAATGCCGCGCGTGAAACCGCCGACACCATCGCCCTTGCCAAGGCCCCCATGGCCAAGGCCAAGGTGTGACGGGCCACTGAAGTCAGCAGACAGGATCAGGAGAAGACCGACATGGGAAAAGTCACCGGCTTCATGGAGTACGAGCGGCTGGAAGAGGGCTATGCGCCCGTCGCCGTGCGCTTGAAAAACTACAAGGAATTCGTCATTGGGCTCAATGCCGAGCAGGCCAAGATCCAGGGGGCCCGCTGCATGGACTGCGGCACGCCGTTTTGCAACAGCGGCTGCCCGGTCAACAACATCATCCCGGACTTCAACGACCTGGTGTACCGCAACAGCCAGGCCGACTGGAAGAGCGCCATTGCGGTGCTGCACTCGACCAACAATTTTCCGGAGTTCACCGGGCGCATTTGCCCGGCCCCCTGCGAGGCGGCCTGCACGCTGAATGTGAATGACGACCCGGTGGGCATCAAGTCCATCGAGCACGCCATCATCGACCGGGCCTGGGCGGAAGGCTGGGTGGTGCCGCGTCCGTCAGCGGTGAAGACCGGCAAGACCGTGGCGGTGGTGGGCTCCGGGCCTGCCGGCCTGGCGGCGGCGCAGCAGCTCGCGCGCGCCGGGCATAGCGTGACGGTGTTCGAGAAAAACGATCGTGTGGGCGGGCTGCTTCGCTACGGGATCCCCGACTTCAAGATGGAGAAGAGCCACATCGACCGCCGCGTGGCGCAGATGGAGGCCGAAGGCGTGGTGTTCCGCACCGGGGTGATGGTGGCCCACCTTCCGGAGGGCTCGAAGGTGACCAACTGGGCCAAGGATGTGGTGTCCGCCGGAGAGCTGCTGGAGCAGTTTGATGCGGTGCTGCTGGCCGGAGGCGCTGAGCAGTCCCGCGACCTGCCGGTGCCTGGACGCGAGCTGGCCGGCGTGCATTTCGCGATGGAGTTCCTGCCGCAGCAAAACAAGGTCAATGCCGGCGACAAGCTGAAGAACCAGCTGCGCGCCGATGACAAGCATGTGATCGTGATTGGCGGCGGGGACACGGGTAGCGACTGCGTGGGCACGAGCAACCGCCATGGTGCCAAGAGCGTGACGCAGTTCGAGCTGCTGCCTCAGCCGCCTGAAGTCGAGAACCGTCCGATGACCTGGCCCTATTGGCCGATCAAGATGCGCACCTCTTCCAGCCATGAGGAAGGCTGCGATCGGGAGTTCGCGATCGCCACCAAGGAGTTCCTGGGCGAGAAGGGCAAGCTGACCGGTGTGAAGACGGTGCGGGTGCAGTGGGTCAACGGGAAAATGACCGAGGTGGAAGGCTCCGAACAGGTGCTCAAGGCCGACCTGGTGCTGCTGGCCATGGGGTTTGTGTCGCCGGTGGCATCCATCGTGGATGCGTTTGGCGTGACGAAGGACGCACGGGGGAATGCCAAGGCATCGACCGACTTCACCGGTGGGTATCGGACCAACGTGACGAAGGTGTTCACGGCCGGCGATATGCGGCGGGGGCAGTCGCTGGTGGTCTGGGCCATCCGTGAAGGCCGCCAGGCAGCGCGGGCTGTGGATGAGTTCCTCATGGGGACGAGTGAGTTGCCGCGCTGATTCGTTGTTGTCAGTTCGTTCGCGTCGGAGGCCTCCACAGGTGTTGGAGGCCTTTTTCTTTGCTGCGATGGCTTTGGGGCGGGGGCTCTTCTTTGACCGCGCACGAAAGCCAGGGGCCGGGGGCATTTGCTCCATGTCCTCCGCCCGCTCCGCGGGCTCCCCGTTTTACTTGCGCAAATGCCCCCGGCCCCTGGCTTTCTGAACCGAACAGGCCGAACGGGGTGCCGGTGCCGGGAGGCCGAGCAAAGAAAAAGGCCTTCGTCTTGCGACGAAGGCCTTTGTTTCAAGCCGCTGGTGCGGCTTGGTGCGGCATCAGTTGCGCAGCGGGATTTCGCGCCAGTTGATCAGGCGGGTGTCGCCGGAGGTACCACTGCCAATAACCGAGGTGGTGTCTCCATCGTTGCGCTTGCAGTTGCCAGCCCTTTGACAGGCAATGTCGGCCGCCGAGTTGCCGCTGCCGTCCACCGTAGCAGTGCCTTGCGCACCGCTGGCCGGCTTCCCGCCCAGCGCCAGAGCGATGTCACCGTTCGCGAGCTGGACGAATTGCGTGGAGAGCACCACAAAGTTGTTCACGAACCGGTCAACACTGCCAGTGGTGAGGTTAATTTTGAAAGTGGCCGAGATACCTGTCGAGTTGCATGGGTCGCTCGAGATTGGAAGCGTGGCCGACGCCGCAATATAGTCGCCGTAGTTATCGCCCGGTGTGGCGAAGCGATAGCCCTCGACACCGGAACCCGTTTGCACGAAGGTGTCGATGAAGTAACCCGCCTTGTTGGCGGCCAGCGGCGCTTCGGTGACGCTGTTGTCCTGCAGGTCGTGACGAGTCTCGTTGTCCATAATTGGCCACGACACCCCGGCAGGCAGCTCACTGGCCTGGCCGTAACGGGCTTTGTAGCCATCACGCAGCGCAAAGAGCCGGTTGCGCGTGGTCGTTTTGAGATCGTCCGTCGCCAGCAGGCGGCCGGTGCCCACTGTCACCCAACGACGGCCTGCGGCGTCAGTGCCCACCGACGGCGGCGAGGTGACCGGCAGCCAGACCGTGGAGTTGCTGGAGGTCAGCTTGGCGATCTTCACGGGTGCCGGATAGCTGCCGCTGGTAGCCGTCAGATCCAGACGCCAGAGGTTGCCGTTAAGGTCGCCGGCATACACGCTTTCCGCCGTGCCTTCCTTCGTATCGGGGTAGAACGCCGTAAGGTAGGACAAGCCAGTAGGGCTGGCAGGAGTGCCATTGTCGATGGCATTCGTCCCACCGGTGGTTGGCAACCAGATCTTCTGCAGCAGGGTGCCGGTGCGGGCGTTCAGGATAACGAAGGCACCCTTGCCGGTGGAGGTGTTCATGCCGGTGCCGGCGACGACCACCCAGCCATACTGGGCCGTTTTCGTGATGATCGGCGTGCCATAGGTGTAGCCCATGTCGGAGTCGGTGTACTCCCACAGCACCTTGCTCGCGGCCGAGGTTTCGGAAGCGACGTTATTGGCCGTGGTCAGGTCCAGGGCATACAGGCTGCGACCGCCTTTGCCCAGTCCGCCCACGACAATGCTGCGCCAGTCGTTGGTGGCGATGCTGGCGCCCCCATCGGTGTTCTTGAAGTTCACATGACCCACCGCCGGCTTTGCATCCACAAGATAGTGGTGATCGTAATCCGGGTTGCCTACCGCGGCGAGGCCGTCCACGCTGGGTGTGTTGTTAGGGCCCTTGAAGGCGGCGTTGGGAATGAACGCAAAGAGTTCCTTGCCCCGCTCGTCAGGAGCGGTGCCCACGGGCGTCGTGATGGTGCCGTTGATGATGTGCACCAAGCCTGTATTGGCACCGGCAATGAGGATGTTCGGGCGACTGCCGTAGGTGGTAGCAAAAGCCGCGAAGCCAGGGTTGGCTGCTTCGCTCAGGTAGTCCGCGGGCACCGGGCCAAGGACTGTCACGCCGCTGTTGATGATGTCGCCCACCATCTTGCTGCTGACACGGTCGCGGTAGAGCTTGGTGCTGTTGGCGACCGTGGAAGAAACCTCCTGGCTCTGATCGCCTCGCAACCAGTTGAGGTAGTTGGCGCCGTCCGACGCGTTGGTCCAGGTCGGGTCCAGCGCCGTCTTCTGGTCTGTCGTCAGGTTGTTATACCGGAAGGGCGTCCCGGCCTTGGCGGTCGGGTTGTAGGTGACGATGTAGCGGCGCGAATCCCAGCCGGCGCCGTCAGTGCCCATCTGTGCCTGCAACTGGGCAGCGAACTTCCACACCGGATCGTTGTAGATGATGGGGTCGCCCACGCTGCGAGGGGTCTTGGCCTCGATATCGCCGGTCCATTTCGCCGAGTCGTAGAGCGTGCCGTAGGTCACCGTTTGGGTGGTCACCAACTTGCCCGCCATGTTTAGCGACGACGTGTAGGCCGACACATCCGAGGCGATGCTGGCGAAGGCAGTGGCCAAGCCGCTCACCATGGTATCGGCCTTGGAAGCTGTGAAGTAGGTGTCTGGACGCAGCTGCGTGCCCACTTTGTCGCTGTCGAGGCCGGTATGCCAGTAGCTGTCCTTGAATTTGGCCGTCGTGATGGTGTCGACGTTGTAGTCGCTCGGCACGATGAAGCCACCGTACTTGGCCGCCAGGTAGAACTGGTTGCTGGCTACGTACTTCTGATATTCCAGCACGTCCAGCCAGTAGGTCCGAATCGTCTGCTTGCCGTTCAGGTCGCTACGGATGTCCGTGGTGTTGGCGTAATACGCCAGACCCGCCATCAGGGCCCCGTTGTTGTTGCAGCAGCCGTTGTAGTTTTGGACGGTTCCCAAATCGCCTAGCCCCTGCAGGGCACCGACCTTGTTGGTCCAGGCCACGGCGTCCAAACCTGTGCTCGTATAGTCCGCCGTCACGGACGCCGGTTGCGTGGGCTCGGAATTTCCGGTGGCACCGGGCAAGTCACGGTCAGCGTGGGTATTGACGTCGCCAATGCCCAGAATGAAGTTCTTCTGGCAGGAATACAGGATCGGATCGCCCCAGTTCGTAATGACCGGGAATCCATCCGCATAGGTGGTCTTGTTGGCGTTGCTGGTGGCGTTGGTCCACTCCGGTACGTTGCCCAGGTTGCGGAAGTAGCGCAGGGCAGCGTAGTACAGCTCTCCCACCGGGTCATACGTCTTGTAATTGCTGGTGGCCTTGCCGAACTTGTTGAGGTAGTTCATCACCCCGCTGTCGGTGATGGAGATGCCGTAGTTGCTGTTGGTCGCCGTCACGTCATCCGGGTCAGGGTTTTGCACCATGATGCCGGTCGTCGCATTCCACTCGGCCAACGCGTTGGTCTGCGCATCGCCGCCCGGCACCGGCTTGGTGGGCCCGACAAACTTCATGCGCGCACGCAGGACGCCGCCGTCGCGCGCCAGAGCGCCGTCGTTCAAGTACCCAAAGGCACTGAAACGGATTTTTTGTGCGTACTGCTGGATGAGCCCTTCGGGCTTGTATTGCCCGTTGGGATAGAGCACGCAATTGCTCTCGACGCCGCCCGCACCGGTGCTGTTGTCGCACACACGCGCGCGCACACTGACTTCGTAAACGCTATTGCTGTTGTCGCCCTGCGTATAAGCCACCGGGTTCACGGTGTAGGCGTTTTTGCCGGTCGTGTTGTTGAGGCCCAGCCCGTTGCTGAACCAGAGCTTGTTGCCCAGTCCCTGAATGCGCAGGTTCAGGGTGCTCCAGTTCATCGGCGTGGCGCCGCTGATCAGCGTGGAGCCGGTGATCTGCCGGTCAGGGAAGTTGCTGCTGCCGCCTTGGCCGCTGGCATAGGCCTTCTCGATGACGGTCTTGGTCGTGTCATCAATGGAGCGATAGCCGCCCGTGAGCGCCCACCGGAACGGGTCGATGGTTTGCATCGTCGCCCAGTTCAGGAAGTTGCCGCTCCACTTGCTTGAGCAGACATGGTTGGTGGCCTTGCCTGCAGGCTGGAAGAAGCGCTGCGTCTCGGTGGTGCTGGTGGTGTAGGTGTAGCACTTGTTCGGGTCGAAGTACCCGATGTAAGTGGTGCCCGACGCATACGTCGTATCCAAGTGAGTGTTGCTCACCGCGGTCGGATATTCCACCGACAGCGTCAGCGCCAGGTTGCCCGGCACGGTCAGCGACGAGAACACCGGGATGTTGTTGAGCAGCGTTTGCGCGTGGGCGGCGCCGGCCAAGGCCGCACAGGCGGCGGCTGCGGCCGCGACCGCGGCGAGTCGCGCTGGGAAGGAGCGGGTAGGGGTCATGGATCGCCTCATTTGCTGAAGGTCGCCTGGTAATAGGATTGGGCGCCGCGCGGGCCGTCCACGCGGACGGTCACTCGGTACAGCGGTTTCGTCGGCTTGGGCAGGCCGCCCAGTTCGTCGCCGCTCAGGTCAAGGCTGGACGCGGTCAGGCAGGTGCTGGGGTCCATGGCTCCGGTCGTGCGGCACATGCGGTCCAGGACGTAATAAACCACGACGTTCTGCGGCGCAGTAGTGGAGCCGGCCGGCGGCGTGGTCAGGTCAATCACGTTGGTGGCCACACCAACGCCTCCCACGGTGGTCGGCGTATCGGCCAGCAGCACGGTCGGAATGCCTTCCGGCGAGGCCGTCAGCATGGACGCGCTGTAGTTCAGGGAGGTCTGGTTGACTTTCAGGTCCAGCGCCGTGGTGTTCATCGCATTCATGGCTTGGCGCAGGCCACGCTCGGCCTGGTTGGCCATGTCACGCTTGAAGCCGAAGTTGCCGGCGCTGGCTAGCGAGACATTCATGGACCGCAGGGCGGCCACGGCGCCGATCATCATGATTGCCAGTGTGATCAAAGCGATCACCATGACAATGCCGCGCTCGCGGCGGATGGGGGGGGCTTGCATGGGCATCGTGCAAATAGGATTGGACGGACTGTGGGTGAGCCGGACGGGCCTCACGGCGGCGTGGCCCGGCCACTGTTGGCCAGTGCATTGCGGATGGGAATGGTCACCTCGACCACGGTGTGGCGGCGCTTGCGGTCCGCCGCGGCCACCGAGTAGGTCGCCTGCAGGCTGGAGTCCAGGCCTGTAAACATGGTGAGCGTGGGCGGCGCCACGACATCCTTCTCGAAGTTCTCGGAACGCAGCACAAGCGCAATCTTCAAGGCCAGCACGCGCGCGGCGATGGGCTGCGCGTTCGCCACATTGAGGGTGTTGACGTTGTAGCTCGAAGCCGTGGTGGGCAGCACCCAGCTGTCCACGGTGCCGTTCATGACGGTGGTGGTGTCCACGCCATAGCGCACGCGCATGTCGACCACGCCGTCAGCCAGGGCCACCGCTTGGTTGTTGCTGGTGCCGCCGTTGGTGGCGCGCAGCATGTCAAAGCGCATCAACTGGTTGTCGGTGCTGACGCCGAGCAGTTGAAACCGCGGATAGTTGAAGTTGGCCGCGTTGCCCAGTACCAGCGCCATGGCGTTGTTGGCGATGGAGCGGTCATTCAGGGCCTGACCGTTGATGACCGAGGCGTAGTAGCTGCCCGCCAGGTCCACCTGTGTGGTGGCGCCGGTGAAAGTTGAGCTAACTTGCTCCACCATGCAGTCGGTATCCGCCTGGGCAATCAGCACCAGGTCATTGGCCTGCAGGCCCACCGTGGAGGCCAGGCGCATGGTGTTGGTGGCGAAGCTTTTCAGGCCGACCTGATAGGACACCTCACCCACACCCCCGGTACCGGTCATGACCTGCAACACGTCCGATCCGTTGGCTCCAATGCCGGGGTAGACCAGCACCGGCAACAGGCGCGGGCTCAGCGGCACGCTGTCAAAAGGTGCCGCCAGCGCCGCGGGGAAGGGCAGGATCTGCGCGTTGTCCTTCGAGGCGGTGAGTTGGCACCCGAAGGTCGTCGCGGCATTGATGGTGAAGCCCGAACCAGCGCTGCGGACCTGGCGGTCCAGCTCATAGCTCAGGAAGGCGGCGTTGGACGACAGGTCGGTCGACGAGGCGTTCTCGCGCTTGGAGGTCTCGAACTTGGTGCTGATGACGCCCATCGCGACGATCATGGCCAGGCCGATGACGATCGACACCATCAGCTCGATGAGCGAGAAACCACGCTGCGGCCGCAGGGCCTGGGCGGTGGGAATACGGCGGTGCTGGGTCATGATCAGTTGGTCAGTCGCACGTCGGTGAAGTACTGGCGCTTGGTGGTGGTGGCGCCAGTGGGCGGCGTTCCCGGCGGCAGCCAGGTGATCGTGATGCGGGCCACGTTATTGGCATCCACGGTGACGCTGCCCTCACCGCCGGGCAGGCCCATGCCGGTGGCACTGGCCAGGCGGGTCTTCCAGCCGTTGACGGTGGCCGTGGGCAGGTTCACGGTGCCCTGCAGCCACATTTCAGTGGCCAGCTCATTGGCCAGCGAGGCGGCGCGCTGGGAATCGTCCACGGCCATGGTGGCCTGCGAAGCCTTGGCCATGAGCGACACCAGACCGACCAGGCCCAGCGTCATGACCAGCATGGCGCACAGGATTTCGATCAGGGTCATGCCGCGGGCGCGGCGGCGCTGTGAGCGCGCGATGGCGATGGTCTTCATGTCGTCGGCGACTGGTTGATGGCGGGGCAGCCGTCGGGCACGTCGGCGGAAAGCGCGCGGGTCTTCTCACAGGAGCGGACCGAGCCCCCCAGGGTGAGCCAGACCTGCAGCTTCTTGAGGTTGGGCGTGCTCGTCGTGGAATCGAGGCCGTAGATGATCCGGTTGTTGCTACCGGTGGTGCAGGCCACGCCCAGGCCGTTCTGAGCCGTGGTCATGGCCATGGGCCGGCCATTGCCGTTGAAGCACACGGCGGTCGGGCCGGTCACCGCGATGGTGGGTGCCCCTTCCAGCATCGGGCCGCAAGCCGCGGCGGTGGCCGAACCGGTGGAGACCAGCGGCAGCACCTTGATCACCCAGCGGGTGCCGTTCTCCACAGCGGTCTCGGCGCCGGTGCAGGTGGCATCGTTGGTGCGGAAGAAGACCACCTGGCGGAAGCTCTTGACCGCTTCCGCCTGCGCCTGCTTGATCGACACCTGCAGCACGTTGGCCGTGGTGCGCAGCTGCGCGTTGGCGGACCAGGCACGCAAGCCCGGCATGGCCAGCGCGGTCATCATCGCGATGATGGCCACAACCACCATCAGCTCCAGGAGCGTCAGCCCGCGGTGATGGCGGTGGGTCAGCATGACGCCTCGGTCTTCTTGGTCACCCAGCGTGCGCAGCCCGCCGTCGGGGTATTCCACCCGGGGGTGTTGATGATCTTGGTGGTCTTGGCGTCGGCCTGGTCCACGGTCATGGTGAATCCAGCCACCGGGCCGGTGCCCACGGCGGTGATCTTGTACGTGGTGGCGCTCAGGTCGGCCGCTGCGCAGCTGATGGTGAAGCGCCCGATGGTGGTGCCGGTGGACGTGCAGGGCGGCGTCGCGCTGGCCGCCGACACCGCCTGGTAAGTGCGGAAGTCCTGGAAATAGCGCTCCATGTCGGCCCGGATGGTGGTCAGGCCGGTAATGCCGTCCGTGACGGCACCGCGGATCACATAGTCCTTATAGGCGGGCAGGGCCACGGCCAGCAGGACGCCGATGATGGCGACCACGACCATCAGTTCGATGAGCGTGAAGCCTTGCTGACAAGCTTTTGCGAGCTTGCTGGCCTTGATTTGGATGTTCCCAAGCATGAATCACTCCTATTTGCTGAAATTATCGATAGCGACATGATGAAGGCGAGTCCGCTCATCGCGCCTCGGGTTCCGCCCGTCTTGCAGGGGCTCTGACTTGTGAACTTCGTCACATCTCTCAGAGAGGCGAAGGGGGAGGTGAGGCAGGAGGGGAGGGGGCGGCAAGAGGGCCAGCGCCCGCCGGTCACGCTTTGCGGCCGGCCGTCAAGGTGCTTCACGCGGGTGTCGCAATTCTTCAGCGCCTCATATGAGCTCCGGCATCAATTCGGGCTTTACCCTATGATCCCGGCTCCCGGTCGGACGCTCGCCCGCCGAACTCACGAACAATGGCATTCACCGATCCCCATCCCACCACTCCTGCTGGTCCTCTGATTGAAGTGAGGGATGTGACCTGCGGATATGCAGATCGCATCATCCTGAGCAACGTCAATCTGAGCCTTGCCCGCGGCAAGGTATTGGCGCTGATCGGTTCGTCCGGCGGCGGCAAGACCACGCTGCTGCGCCTGCTGACGCGGCAACTGCGCCCGCTATCCGGCCAGGTGCTGTTCGACGGCCAGGACCTCGCGCCGATGAATCAGGACCAGCTCTATGCCCAGCGACGCCGCATGGGCATGCTGTTCCAGTTTGGTGCGCTCTTCACCGACCTCAGCGTGTTCGAGAATGTGGCCTTCCCGCTGCGCGAGCACACCCAGCTTTCGGAATCGATGATCCGTGACCTGGTGCTGATGAAGCTCAACGCGGTGGGCCTGCGGGGCGCCCGCGACCTGATGCCCAACGAGATTTCCGGCGGCATGGCCCGGCGCGTGGCCCTGGCGCGCGCCATTGCGCTGGACCCGGACCTGGTGCTGTACGACGAGCCCTTCGCCGGTCTGGACCCCATCTCACTGGGCGTGACGGCCCGGCTGATCCGTGACTTGAACGATGCGCTTGGGCTTACCAGCGTGATCGTCACCCACGATCTTCATGAAACCTTCGCCATCGCCGACCATGTTGTGATGGTGGCCAACGGCGGCGTGGTGGCACAAGGGACGCCTGACGAACTGCGCGCCAGCCAGGATCCCCTGGTGCACCAGTTCGTGAATGCCCAGTCCGACGGCCCGGTGCGATTCCACCAGCCCGCTCCCCCGGTCCGCGCGGACTTCGGGTTGCCTGAATCCGAGGAGGTCGCATGAAGGCCTTGCCAACCGCCATCGGGCGCGGCCTGCGGCTCAAGCTCGTGGATTGGGGCTGGTCGGCCCGTCTGCTGGGCCAGCTCTTGCTGGGGCTCGGTGCCTGCCTGCGTCGTTTCGTGCTGGTGCGGGAACAGATCTTCTACTTGGGCAACCGCTCGCTGTCCATCATTGGTGTGTCTGGCCTGTTCGTCGGCTTCGTCCTGGCGCTGCAGGGCTATTACACGCTGCAGCGCTACGGCTCGGCCGAGGCGGTGGGCCTGCTGGTGGCCCTGAGCCTGGTCCGGGAACTGGGGCCGGTGGTGGCGGCGCTGCTGTTCGCCGGCCGAGCGGGGACCTCCCTGACCGCCGAGATCGGCCTGATGAAGGCCGGTGAGCAACTCAGTGCCATGGAGATGATGGCGGTCGATCCCATCAAGCGGGTGCTGGCGCCGCGCTTTTGGGCGGGTTTCATCGCCATGCCCCTGCTCGCCGCCGTGTTCTCGGCTGTCGGCATCGTTGGCGGTTACCTGGTGGCAGTGCCGCTGATTGGCGTGGACGCCGGCTCGTTCTGGTCGCAGATGCAGGGCGGTGTCGACGTGTTTGCCGATGTGGGCAACGGCGTGATCAAGAGCGTGGTGTTCGGCGTGACCGTCAGTTTCGTGGCCTTGCTGCAAGGCTATGCCTGCAAGCCCACGCCCGAAGGCGTGTCGGCGGCGACCACGCGCACCGTGGTCATGTCCTCCCTGGCGGTGCTGGCCCTGGACTTCATGCTGACGGCGATGATGTTCTCGATCTGAGCGGGCGCATGTTGTCCGCTGCGCTGTCCTGAGTATTTGTTGAATTGATTTGATCCGGAGTTGCAGATGCAATCCTCTCGTTATGACGCCTGGGTGGGTTTCTTCGTGCTGCTGGGCGGCGCGGCCCTGCTGTTCCTGGCCTTGAAAGCCGGCAACCTGCTCAGCCTGAACCTGGAAGACACCTACACCGTCACTGCCAAGTTCGACAACATCGGCGGCCTCAAGCCCCGTGCCGCCGTCAAGAGCGCCGGCGTGGTGGTGGGCCGGGTGGACTCCATCAGCTTTGACGACAAGAGCTTCCAGGCTCGCGTGGTGCTCAAGCTGAACCAGGGCGTGGCTTTCCCCAAGGACAGCTCGGCCAAGATCCTGACCTCGGGATTGCTGGGCGAGCAGTACATCGGCCTGGAGCCGGGCGCTGACGAGAAGAACCTGGCCGCTGGCGACATGATCAAGCAGACCCAGTCGGCGGTGGTGCTGGAAAACCTCATTGGCCAATTCCTCTATAACAAGGCGGCCGATGCTTCTTCGGGAGAGAACAAATGACAACACATCTGACGCCTCGCCTGCGTGCGGGGCTAGTGGGAGCGGCCTTGCTGGCCGGCATGGCCGGTCAGGCCGCCATGGCGGCCGAGGCTGTTGGCGCCGAGCAGGCTGAGGCCGCGCATGCGACCTTGGCCGCCCTGGCCGCCGGTGAATTGCCGGCCGAGGTGCGTGCGTCCGTCGTGGGCACCCAAGCTGAAGCCGCTGTAGCTACCGAATCGGCTGCTTCGGCTTCTGACGACAATGCGCCGGCACCGGCCGCCTCTGATGAGGCTGCTTCCGCACCGGCTGCCCAGTCCACCGAAGAGACGGATGCGCCAGCGGCTGCGGCTGCGGCCGCCTCCGCCGCAGAAACGGGCGACACCAAGGTGCCTGCGGCCGCCGGCCAAGCCGGCCAGGCGGCTGAAGCGGCCCAGCAGGGCGACGTGCCCGCGCCCGGCCCGCGCGTGCGCAACAAGCTCGACCCCTGGGAGCGCTGGAACCGCAAGGTCTTCAACTTCAATGAGAAGCTGGACGAGAACGTGCTGCGTCCGGTGGCCACCGCCTATAGCAGCCTGGTGCCGTCGCCGGCTCGCCAGGCCGTGGACAACTTCTTCGGCAACTTCGCCGATGCCTGGTCGGCAGTCAACCTGTTCCTGCAAGGCCGCTTCAAGACGGGCGCCCAGCAGACCATGCGGGTGGCCGTCAATAGCGTGCTGGGCATTGCCGGCCTGATCGACATCGCCACGCCGGCGGGCCTTGAGAAGAATTCCGAGGACCTGGGCCGCACGCTGGGCTACTGGGGTGTCAAGACCGGTCCCTACATCGTCTGGCCCGTGCTGGGCCCCTCGTCGCTGCGCGATTCGGTGACGCTGCCGGTCAACATCTATTACTCGCCGGCCTACCTGTTCGATGACGGCGAATACAAGTTCGCGATTTCCGCTTTGCAGCTGATCAACACCCGTGCCGGCCTGCTCAAGGTGACCGACATGCTGGACGGGATCGCGCTGGACAAATACACCTTCGTTCGTGATGCCTACCTGCAGCGGCGCACCATCAAGGCGCACTCCAGCAGCGACGACGAGGAAGACGACTACGAAGTGATCACGCCGGACGAAAAACCCGCCACGCCCTGAGCGAGGCAAATACCGGTATACCGATGACGGACGTGGCGCGTTGTAGCCATGTCCCTGCCAAGAGAGAAAGGACAAGCATGATTTCCACCAAACGACTGCTCCTGAAGCTGGCCCTGTCCGTGGCCGCCGTGAGCCCGCTGGCCGCGTTCGCCGCCGACGGCAGTGCACCGGACCAACTGATCCGCCAGCTCTCGATCGAGACGCTGGACGCGGTCAAGAGCGACAAGGCCATCCAGGGTGGCGATGTCGGCAAGATCATGGAGCTGGTGGACAGCAAGGTGATGCCGCACGTGGACTTCCAGCGCATCACCGCATCGGCCGTGGGCCGCTTCTGGCGCCAGGCCACGCCCGAGCAGAAGCAGCGCCTGCAGGACGAGTTCAAGACCCTGCTGGTGCGCACCTACGCCGGTGCGCTGACCCAGGTGCGGGACCAGACCATTGCGCTCAAGCCGCTGCGCGCTGCGCCGGAAGATACGGAAGTTGTCGTCCGCACCGAAATCCGCGGTCGTGGCGATCCCATCCAGCTGGACTACCGCCTGGAGAAGACCGACGGCGGCTGGAAGATCTATGACGTCAACGTGCTGGGCATCTGGCTGGCCGACCAATACCGCAACAGCTTTGCGCAGGAGATCAATGCCAAGGGCATCGACGGCCTGATCAAGGCGCTGAGCGAGCGCAACGCCAAGCCGGCCGCCTCGGCCCCGAAGAAGGGCTGATGCCATGCTGAAGCTGCCTGCCCGGCTGCGCATGGACAACGTGCCGCAGGTCTGGGCCCAGCTGGAAGGCGCCTTGCGCGCCGAGCTGGTCCAGGTGGGCAACGCTGCTGGCCGTTCGGTCAGCCTGGATGCCAGCGGGCTCAACGACTTCGACTCTGCGGCGCTGAGCCTGCTGCTCAGTGCCCTGCGCATGTGCGGGCAGAACGGCTGGCAGCTGGACCTGCTGCAGCCGCCTGCCCAGTTGCGTGAGCTGGCGCGGGTCTACGGTTTGGAGGGGCTGTTCTGGCCCGATGCGGCCGTGACGGCCCAGTCCATGGAAGCCTGAGCAGGGCCGGGGCAGCATCGCGGCGCACGCGCCGCGAATGGCGGTGGCCACTGGTCGTGGCAGTCAACGGGGTCGTCAGACCCCGTTGCTCATTGTGCGTAGCGTTTGCTGCGCAGGTTCTTCTTGATCTCCTGCAGCATGGGGCGCAGGTTCTCGCCCAGGCGCAGGGCGACGCCCGTCGTGAGCACGTCCACCACCACCAGGTGCAGCAGCCGCGACACCATGGGGCTATAGCGGTCGTAGTCCTCGGGATGGTCCACCGCCAGCAGCACCTGGCCGGGCAACTGGCCCATCTGCGCCAGTGGCGAGCCGCTGGCGGTGATGATGATCGTGGTGGCGCCCTTCTTGCGCGCAATCTCCGCAGCATCCATCAGGTCGCGGCTGCGACCCGAGTTGGAGATGATGACCGCGCAGTCGCCCGGCCCGAGCATGGTGGCGCTCATCAGCTGGATGTGGCCATCACTGCAGGCGAAGGTATTGACGCCCAGACGGAAGAACTTGTGCTGCGCGTCCATCGCCACGATGCCGGAATTGCCCACGCCGTAGAACTCGATGCGCTTTTGCAGGCGCCCAGCTTCCGACAGCGCCGCGATGGCGCGTTCGAAGGCGTGGCTGGCGGCGTCGTTGCGGTAGTGCAGCAATGCGGCCACGGCGTTGTCCACCACCTTGACGATGAGGTCACCCGGCTTGTCGTCTTCATCGACCGCGCGGTGCACGAAGGGCACGCCCTCGTTCACGCTGCCGGCCAGCTTCAGCTTGAAGTCGGCCAGCCCGTCGTAGCCGACGCTGCGGCAAAAGCGCACCACGGTCGGCTTGCTCACATGCGAGCGGTCCGCCAGCTCGCTCACCGGCAGGTTGGCGAAGGCACGCGGGTCCGACAGCAGCAGCCGGGCCACGCGTTGCTCAGCCGGGGGCAAGGCAGGCAGGGCCGCCTTGATGCGTTCCAGCATGCTCATCTCAGGCGCTCACAGGGTGCACGGTTCAGCATTCCTCGATCCAGGAATGGCCGTCGCGCGCCACCAGGGCACTGGCAGCGGGGGGGCCCCAGGTGCCGGCCACGTAGGTGCGCGGGCCGGTGCTGTCGCTCTTCCAGTAGTTGAGGATGGGTTCGACCCATTTCCAGGCCTGCTCCTGCTCGTCACTGCGAACGAACAGGTTCAGGCGGCCAGCGATGGCGTCCAGCAGCAACCGTTCGTAGGCGCCCACCCGGTCGGTGGCGAAGGCCTTGTCGAAGTCCAGGTCGAGGGAGACGGGGCTCAGGGCCTCGGTACTGGAGCCGCCCTTGTTGGCCATCAGTTGCAGCTCCAGGCCGTCCTCGGGCTGCAGCTTGATGATGAGGCGGTTCGGGCAGCTGCTGCCAGGGAAGATGGGGTGGGGCACCGGGCGGAAGTTCACCACGATCTGCGCATCCCGGGCGGCGAGGCGCTTGCCGGTGCGAAGGTAGAAGGGCACGCCGGCCCAGCGCCAGTTCTGCACTTCGGTGCGCAGCGCCACGAAGGTCTCGGTGTGGCTGCCGGGTGGCACCTTGGATTCTTCCAGGTAGCCTGGCACCTGCTTGCCCTCGGCCGTGCCCGCCCGGTATTGGCCGCGGACCACGTCGCGCGACACGGTCTCCGCGGTGAAGGGCTTGAGGGCGCGCAGCACCTTGAGCTTTTCGTCGCGGATGGCGTCCGCGTCATTGCTCGATGGGGCTTCCATGGCGATCATGGTGAGCAGTTGCAGCGCGTGGTTCTGGATCATGTCACGCAGGGCGCCGGTGCCGTCATAGAACGGCCCGCGCGTGCCCACGCCCAGTGATTCGGCCAGGGTGATCTGGATATTGGAGATGCTGTCGCGGCGCCACAGCGGCTCGAACAGGGCGTTGCCAAAGCGCAGCGCCATCAGGTTCTGCACCGAGGGCTTGCCCAGGTAGTGGTCGATGCGGAAGGCCTGCGTCTCGTCGAAGACGCTGCGCACCACACGGTTGATCTGCTGGGCGCTGGCCAGGTCGTGGCCCAGCGGCTTTTCCAGCACCACCCGCACCTTCGGGCCGTTCAGGCCGGCGGCGCCGAGCTGTTCGCAGATCTGGGTGAAGAGGTGAGGGCTGGTGGCCAGGTAGAGCACCACGGTGTCCGCATTGCGTTCCCCCAGCCATTCCTTGAGCCGTTCATAGTGGTCGGGCTGGGAGAGGTCCATCCGCCGGTAGTGCACCAGCGCCGCGAAACGCTCGAACTCTTCATCGCTGGGGCGTTTGCCCTCCTCGACTTCGCGGAAACGCTCCTTCAGCCATTCGCGGTAGCGCTCGTCAGGCATCTCGTCGCGTGCCACGGCGAGGATGCGGCCGTTCTCCGGCAGCTTGCCATGCCGGAAAGCCTGGAATAGCGCGGGCATGAGCTTGCGCCAGGTCAGATCACCAGTGCCACCAAAAAAGACGAGATCGAAGGACATGTGCGCGGCGCTCCTGCGAAGGAGCGCGGAAGTTGGCTGACGTCTTGATGTAACGAAGTTACCGGAATTATGATGCCGCAGTTTCTTTGGACGGTCAATCCGCCCGAAGCGGTTGTACGGACGGGTTCTCCCTCTGGAGAGGGGTCCCCAGGAAGAGGGCGGCCCGCGTCCGGTACCGGGTGCTGCAGCGGTTCTAATATGGGCGGCATACGGGCAAGGCTCGTGCCCCACCCCGGCTTCCTCCAACGTTCTGACTGCCCCGTGCGTCCCCTCATCCTATGAACCAGCTCGAACAACTGAAGGCCTACACCACCGTTGTGGCCGACACCGGCAACTTCAAGCAACTGGCGCAGTTCACCCCGCGCGACGCCACCACGAACCCGTCGCTGATCCTGAAGGCCGTGCAGTCGCCCGACTATGCGCATTTGCTGGAAGACACGGTCGCTGCCAGCAAGACCGAGACCCTGGACCTGATCGTTGACCGCGTGCTCGTGGCGTTCGGCCTGGAAATCCTGAAGGTGGTGCCGGGCCGCGTGTCCACCGAGGTGGATGCCCGCCTGAGCTTCGACACCGTGGCCACCCTGGCCCGTGCCCGCCGCATCATGGCGCTGTACGAGGCCGCCGGCATTGGTCGCGACCGCGTCCTCATCAAGATTGCCTCCACCTGGGAGGGCATCCAGGCCGCCCGCGAACTGGAGCAGGAAGGCATCCACTGCAACCTCACGCTGCTGTTTTCGTTCTGCCAGGCGGTGGCCTGCGGCGAGGCCGGCATCCAGCTGATCTCGCCTTTTGTCGGCCGCATCTACGACTGGTACAAGAAGTCGGCAGGCAGTCAATGGAATGAAGCTGCCAGCGCCGGCGAGAACGACCCCGGCGTCAAGTCGGTGGCCGCCATCTACAACTACTTCAAGAAGCAGGGCATCGCCACCGAAGTCATGGGCGCGAGCTTCCGCAATATTGGCCAGATCCAGGCACTGGCCGGTTGCGACCTGCTGACCATCAGCCCCGACCTGCTGGCCCAGCTGCAGGCCAGCGATGCGCCACTGGCCAAGGCGCTGGACGCCGACGCCGCCAAGGCCCTGGATTTGCCCAAGGTCTCCTTCAACGAAGCGGCCTTCCGCTTTGCCCTCAACCAGGACGCCATGGCCACCGAGAAGCTGGCCGAAGGCATCCGCCTGTTTGCCGTTGATGCCGGCAAGCTGGACCAGATGATCGAAAGCCTGCGATGAGCCTGTTCCCGCGTTGCGACAGCAGCCCCCACTGGGCCGCCCTTCACAACCACTTCCAGCACACTGGTGCGGCGTTTGACGTCCGCCAGGCTTTTGCGGCGGAGCCCGACCGGTTCCAGCGCTGGTCCTTGCAGGCGCCCGAGGTGTTTGCGGACCTGTCCAAGAACCGCATCGACGCCAAGGCGCTGGAGCTGCTGCTCGGCCTGGCCGCGGACGTGCAACTGGAGGCGCAGCGCGAGGCGCTCTTCAACGGCGACCCGATCAACCACACCGAGGGCCGCGCGGTGCTGCACACCGCCCTGCGCGCGCCGGCCGGCGCAGCCCCGTTCAGCGACGAGGTGCAGGCCTCGCTCGAGCGCATGCTGGCCTTCGCCGAGAGCGTGCGCGACCAGTCTCGCAGCGGTATTACCGATGTCGTGCACATTGGCATCGGTGGCTCGGACCTCGGGCCCGCCATGGTGGTGCAGGCGCTGCAGGCCTACGTGCCCGCGACGCTGAAGCTGCATTTCGTCTCGAACGTGGACGGGCACGATCTGGCCCCGGTACTGCGGGGCCTGAATCCCGCCACCACCCAGTTCGTCATTGCGTCCAAGACCTTCACCACGCAGGAGACCCTGGCCAATGCGCAGGCCGCCAAGGCCTGGTTCCTGCAGCAGGGCGGCACGGACATCGCACGCCACTTTGCCGCCACCACCAGCAACGCCAAGGCGGCGGCTGAGTTCGGCATCACCACCACCTTCGGCTTCTGGGATTGGGTGGGCGGGCGCTATTCGCTGTGGTCCGTGATCGGTTTGCCCATCGCCATTGCCGTCGGCGCAGCGCAGTTCAAGGCGCTGCTTGCCGGCGCCCATGCCATGGACCAGCACTTCCGCACGGCCTCGCTGGCCAGCAACCTGCCGGTGCTGCTGGGCCTGCTCGATGTCTGGTATCGCAATTTCCACGGCTTCACCAGCCGCTCCGTGGCACCCTACCACCAGGGCCTGCGCCGCCTGCCGGCCTATCTCCAGCAGCTGGAGATGGAAAGCAATGGCAAGGGCGTCGACCGCGACGGCCAGGCGCTGGGCTACGGCACCAGCCCGGTGGTCTGGGGCGAGGCCGGCACCAATGGCCAGCACGCCTACTTCCAGATGTTGCACCAGGGCACGGACGTCATCCCGGTGGAATTCATCGCGGTGAAGCGGCCACAGTTCGGTGACCATGTCACCGGTGAACTGCTGGCCCGCCTGCAGGACCAGCACACCAAGCTGCTGGCCAACTGCCTGGCCCAATCCCAGGCGCTCATGCAAGGCAAGACGGCCGACGCCGCCCGCACGGAATCCGCGCCGACAGCGTCGAAGGACCTGGCGCCGGACGTGCTCGCCCGGCACCGCAGCTTCCCCGGCAACCGCCCCAGCACGACCCTCATGCTGGAGGCCCTGACCCCCGCTTCGCTTGGGGCCCTGATTGCTCTGTACGAGCACCGCGTGTTTGTCAGTGGCGCCGTGTGGAACATCAACAGCTTCGACCAGTGGGGGGTGGAGCTGGGCAAAGCGCTGTGCAACAGCCTCTTGCCGCGCCTCAGCAGCGGCGACACCTCAGGCCTGGACGCCTCCACGGCCGGGCTGCTCGGCCGTCTGCGAGGGTAAGGCCATGAAAATCGTCTTTGATTTCGGTGGCGTGCTGTTCCGCTGGCATCCGCCCAGTTTCCTCGCCCGCGTGTGGCCACACCGGGTGGCCGACGAAACCGTCGGCGCCGAGGTGGCCAAGGAGTTCTTCCAGGCTTACGCCGGAGACTGGGGCGCCTTCGACCAGGGGCTGGCGGATGCCGCCACGACGGCGGACCGCATCGCCGCCCGCACCGGCTGGTCGCGCGAAGACATCGTGACGGTGATGGACGCCGTCCCGCAAGAGCTGCAGCTCATCGAGGGTACCGCGGCGCTGATCCAGGAGTTGAAGGAGGCAGGGCACACCCTGTATTTCCTCTCCAACATGCCCGAGCCGTACGCAGACCACCTCGAGAGCCAGCATCCGCTGCACGAGTGGTTCGTCTCCGGCATTTTCTCGGGCCGGGTCAAGCAGTCCAAGCCGCACACGCCGATTTTTGACATGGCGCTGGCACACTTTGAGGCCAAGCCGGACGAAGTGCTGTTCCTGGACGACCATCCAGCCAACATCGAGGCGGCGACGGCGCTGGGCTGGCAAGCCCTGCTCTACACCACGCCGGAAGCGGCGCGCGAGGAACTGGTCCGCCGAGGCCTGCTGCCGCGCTGACCCGCCGGGCACTGGCCGCGTGCGCGGTCAGTGCTCCGCGTCGTTCTCGTCTTCGGTGGTCGGCGGAGCCGCCACGCGGAAGGATTCGTCGGCCCAGTGGCCCAGGTCGATCTGCCGGCAGCGCTGGCTGCAGAACGGACGCCAGCTGTTGCTGGGCTCAAAAATGCTGTCGCCGCCGCAGGTGGGGCAGGGCACGATGCGCGGGCTGCCACTGGCGGCAGGGGCCGGCGTGGCGGATGTGCTGGAGGGTGGAGAAGACTTGCTGGTCATGACTGCTTGACGATGGTGGGGCCGACGCGCGGCCCCTCAGGCGCACAGCGTCAGTTCGAAGGTGGCGTCTACCGGGGCCGGTTTCAAGCGGCCTTCTTCATCCTGCCGCATCAGACGGATGGACACCATCAGCCGGTGGCCACTGATTTCCGGCACCAGGCCCAGGCTGGGGTCGATGCGCATGCGCAGCAGCTGGAAGCTGCGGCCCTGCGGCAGGCTCTGCTGGTACTGGCCAGCATGGGCAGCCACCTTGTGCGGCGAGCCGCTGTCCCGGAGTAGCCCCAGCAGGACGTTGAGGGCTTCAGCCAGGGGCATCAGCGTCTGGGCCCATTGCATGAGGTCGTTGCGGCGCTTAGCAGGCAGGTACTGCTGCCATGTGTAATAGCCGGGCAAATCAAATTCGCAGGTGCCCCCTGGGATGGAGATGCGGCTGCGGATGCTCATCAGCCACTCGTTGGTGGTCAGGGTCTGGCCTGCCTTGCCTGGCAGCTGGTTGAGCTTGTCAAAGGCGTGATCGATACGCCCGACGACTTCGTCCAGCACCGACTCGGCAATGGCCGGGTTGCCCCGGTAGCCGTTGAGCTGGGTGCGATGGCGTTCGAGCTCCTTGAGCAGATCGGCCTTCAGGTCAGCCCGGGACGCCACATCCATCACTTCGAAGATGGTGGCGAGGGCATAGTGGTGGTCCAGCGCGGTGTCACGCGCGACCAGCTGACCCAATCGATCGAACAGATGCTCCAGCCTGAGCATCGTGCGGATGCTCTCGTTGAATGGGTATTCGTAGAGGATCAAGTCGACCACCTTGTTGCGGCAAGGGGCCATTGTTCCACAGGCCGGCCGCCACCTTCTCCGGCAGCGCCGGGTGAGGTCAGAACAGGGGGCTTGTCAACAGCTGGGCAACGTCCTGATGCAATTGATCCAAGGAGATGCCATCGTTGTAGAGGACTGCATCGGCCGCGGCCCGGCGCCGGGCCCGGCTCGCCTGCTGGGCGATGATGGCGTGCACCGCCTCCTCCGTGAGCTGGGAGCGCTGCATCACGCGGCTGACCTGGGTGCTTTCTTCGCAGTCCACCAAAATGACGCGCTGCACCTTCTGGCGCCAGCGGCCGGATTCCACCAGCAGCGGCACGTCAAAGACCACCCACTGGCCGGGCGATGCCGCCCGGGCCTGGCGCTCGGTCTCTTCGCCGATGAGCGGGTGCAGGATCGCCTCCAGGGCCAGTCGGGCGGCGGGGTCGCGGAAGGCGAGCTCGCGCATGGCCGGACGGTGCAGGGCGCCCTCCGGGGTGACGAAACCCGGCCCGAAATGCTGGGCAATCGCCGGCATGGCGGCGCCGCCGGACAGCGTCAGCGTACGGGAAATGGCGTCCGTATCCACGAGGTGTGCAGCGCCCAGGGTGACCAGCGCCTGGGCCACGGTGCTCTTGCCGCTGCCGATGCCGCCGGTCAGGCCGATGCGCATGCCGCCGCCCGTGTCAGCCGGGCAGGCCCAGCCAGGTCATGACTGGCTGACGACCGATCAGCAGCACGGTCAGGCCGCCGCCCGCGAGAAACGGGCCGAAGGGGACATAACGGCCTTCACGCAGGCCGCCCGACACCTTCAGGTAAAGGCCCACGGCCGCGCCGATGAGCGAGGCCAGCAGGGCGATGGGCAAGATCATCTGCCAGCCCAGCCAGGCACCCAGGCCGGCCAGCAGCTTGAAGTCGCCATAGCCCATGCCTTCCTTGCCAGTCACGAGCTTGAAGATCCAGTAGATGGACCACAGCGACAAATAGCCCACCGCCGCGCCGGCGAGTGAGGCAGGCAGGGCAACGGGCAGCATGCCGAGGCCGGCCGCCGCCAGTCCGGCCCAGAGCAGCGGCTGGGTGATGCTGTCGGGCAGGTAGGTAGTGTCCCAATCGATACCCGCCAGTGCCACCAGGGCTGCGGCGAACCCGCAATACAGCAGGGCTGCAAACTGCGGGCCGACTTGCCAGCCAATGCCCAGGAACAGCAGGCCGATCAGCAGTTCGACCGCCGGATAGCGCAAAGCAATGCGGGCCTTGCAGGAAGCGCACTTCCCGCCTAGGCGCAGCCACCCGAGCACCGGCAGGTTCTCATGCCAGCGCAGCTGATGGCCGCATTGCGGACAGCGCGAGCGGGGCGTGACCAGCCCTAGCTTGGGCAAGGCCTGCAGGGCCGAGCGCACCGGTTGCACGCCCGTGGCCACGGCCTGGGCTTGCTCGGGCGACAGTTTCAGTACCTGCTGCAGGTCCTCGACCGAGGACAGCTGCACTTCGCAGTCATCCAGCCACTGCCGCTGCATCATCACCGGCAGCCGGTAGATGACCACGTTGAGGAAGCTGCCCACACACAGGCCGAGCAGCCCCAGATACCACGGCGACAGCAGCAGCTCGAGAACGTCTCGGTCCAGCAATCAGACCACCGCGCCGAGCTTGAAGATGGGCAGGTACATGGCCACCACGATGCCGCCGATCAGCGCACCGAGGAACACGATGATCAGCGGTTCCATCAGGCTGGACAGCGCCTTCACGGCTTCGTCCACTTCTTCTTCATAGAAGTCGGCGGCCTTGCCGAGCATGTGGTCCAGCGAGCCGGATTCTTCACCGATGGAGGACATCTGCAGCACCATGACCGGGAACAGGCCGGTGGTCTGCATCGAGTTGGTCAGCGAGGCGCCCGTGGAGACGTCGCGCTGGATCTTTTCCGTGCCTTCGACGAAGACCGCATTGCCCGAGGCGCCGCCCACCGAATCCAGGGCTTCCACCAGCGGCACGCCGGCGGCAAACATGGTGGCCAGCGTGCGGGTCCAGCGCGCGATGACCGACTTGTAGATCAGGTCGCCGAACACCGGCACCTTCAGCAGCAGGCGGTCCATCACCTTTTGCATGCGGACCGAACGCTTCCAGCTCTGGAAGAAGAAGTAAAGCCCGCCGCCGATGGCTGCGAAGATCAGCCACCAGTAGTTGACGAAGATGTCAGACAGCCAGATGACGAACAGCGTAGGTGCGGGAAGGTCGGCACCGAAGCTCTTGAACACATCCCGGAAGGTCGGGACGACGAAGATCATGATGATGGCCGTCACGACGAAGGCGGCCACCAGCACGGCGATCGGGTAGGTCAGCGCCGACTTGATCTTCTGCTTCAGGGCGACCGTCTTCTCCTGATAGATGGCCAGGCGGTCCAGCAGGGCTTCCAGGATACCGCCGGACTCACCGGCCTCGACCAGGTTGCAATACAGGGCGTCGAAGTGCAGCGGGTGCTTGCGGAAAGCGACAGAGAGGCTGGTACCCGTCTCGACATCCTGGCGGATGTCGTTAAGGAGCTTGGTCAGGCGCGGGTTGGTGCTGCCGCGGGCCACGATGTCAAAGGCCTGCAGCAGCGGCACGCCAGCGCGCATCATGGTGGCGAGCTGGCGGGTGAAGATGGCGATGTCCTTTTGCTTGATGGACTTGCCACCGCCCGTGCGGCGCTTCTTGACCTTGCTGACGAGAATGCCCTGGCGACGCAGCGACGCGCTGACAACGGCTTCGCCGCCCGCACGCATTTCACCGCGAACGATCTTGCCGTTGCGGTCCTTGCCTTCCCACTCAAAGATGAATTCCTTGATGCCCTGCTTAGCGCGGGCACCTGCCGTGGTCGTCGCCATATCACCTCCAGCCGTCGCGCCAAGCGAACGGCGCTCCCAATCAGTTGTTTAGTTCCCGGTGCCGTGCCCGGGGCTCACCCGCCAGCAAAGAGACGGTTTCCCGTGCTCGCCCGCCTGCGGCTGCCCCGCTGCCCCCATTATTCATTGGTGGCTGCCAGCACCTCTTCCAGGGTTGTGACACCCGATTTGACCTTGACCAACCCGGACTGTCGCAGATCTCGTACGCCGTCAGCCTGCGCCTGCTCCGCGATGTCCATGGCGGTTCCCTCCGACAGGATGATGCGCTGAATCGCTTCACTAATGGGCATCACTTGGTAAAGGCCGACCCGCCCGCGATAACCATTGTTGCAACTCGAACAGCCCACGGCCCGGTAGGGCTTCCAGGAACCATCCAGCTCGGTCTCGGCGAAACCGGCGCGAAGCAGGGCCTCGCGCGGGTAGTCACCGGGCACCTTGCAGGTCTCACACAGGCGCCGCGTCAGACGCTGGGCGGTGATGAGCAGCACGCTGGAGGCGATGTTGAACGGGGCCACGCCCATGTTGAGCAGACGCGTCAGGGTGGTCGGTGCGTCGTTCGTGTGCAGCGTGGACATGACCATGTGGCCGGTCTGGGCGGCCTTGATGGCAATGTCTGCGGTTTCGAGGTCCCGGATTTCGCCCACCATGATGATGTCGGGATCTTGGCGAAGGAAGGACTTCAGCGCGGCGGAGAACGTCAGCCCGGCCTTGTCATTGACGTTGACCTGGTTGATGCCCGGCAAGTTGATTTCAGCCGGGTCTTCCACCGTCGAGATATTGGTGCCCGGCTGGTTCAGGATGTTCAGGCAGGTGTAGAGCGACACCGTCTTGCCCGAGCCGGTCGGGCCGGTGACCAGGATCATGCCGTAGGGGCGGTGGATGCACTGCAGCAGCCGCTCCTTCTCGATCTTTTCATAGCCCAGGGCCTCGATGCCGAGCTTGGCCGAGGAGGGGTCGAGAATACGGATCACGATCTTCTCGCCGAAGAGCGTGGGGAGGGTGGACACCCGGAAGTCGATCGCCTTGGATCCGAACTTCAGCTTCATCCGCCCGTCCTGGGGCACCCGTCGCTCGGCAATGTCCATGCGCGAGATGACCTTGATGCGGGAGGCCAGCTTTTCCTTGATGGCGATGGGCGGCTGCGTGATTTCGCGCAGTTCGCCGTCTACCCGGAAGCGGACGCGGTAGTGGTATTCGTAGGGTTCGAAGTGGAGGTCAGACGCCCGCATGTTGATGGCGTCCACCAGCATCTTCTGGAGGAAGCGCACCACGGGGGCGTCTTCCACATCCCCCATCTCCTGGGCTTCTTCCTGGGGAGCGGATTCTTCCTCGGCAATGTCGAAGTCGAAGTCGTCGCCAGCAATGGCTTCGAGCTGCTCCGAGGTGCTGCCTGCGGCGCTGGCGCCCAGCAGCTTGAGCAGCTTGTCGTGCTCGACGATGATCCATTCAGGCGTCAGCTGCGTGGCGAACTTGATGCGCTCGACCACTTCCTGATCGGTGGGGTCGGCCCCGCCGATGAACAGGCGGTTGCCTCGCCGGGCAAGCACGACCACCTGGTGCTGGACTGCCAGCTTGGCGTCGATGATGTTCTGGGGCAGCTTGTGCGAATCGACCGCGTTCAGGTCGAGCAGCGGCATGGCCAGTGCGTGGGCCAGGGTATGGGCCAGGTCGGGAGAAGTGACCGTGCCCGACGCCATGACGGCATTGACAAAGCTGGTCTTCTTCTCGCGCGCCAGGCGCACCAGGTCCTCAGCGGCCTTGGGCTGAAGTTTGCCGGCGTGCACGAGCACGCGGGCGACGCCCGACAGGGCGGACTGTGGTGGTTCGGCCAGAGTGGTGTCCATCGCCTCTCACTTTACCGCCTTGTACCCGGGCGTGACCGGCCTGGGCACAGGGTGTTTCACGGAAGTGGGGAGCTTCGTGCAATTTGGTCCTTTCCCGTAGCGATCGGACCGTCGTGCCCCCCGGTATCAGTGAAGAAATACCTCTGTCCGTGCTTTCCGGCAAGGTAACGATGTGTGAGACGCGTGGTTTGGCCGCATCGGGTCGTTCAGGCGGCAGGTTGATCGGCGGCAATGGGCAGCGGAGGCAGGCCGGCGACGGCGCGATCCCACATGCGCAGGTAAAGCGATTCCAGGTCGCGGGCGAACCGCCCTGAATCGATCCATGGGGAAACGGTCGGCCGGGGCCCGGCGGCCAGCCGGCAGGCCTTGTCGATGTAGTCGGTCGCCGTCTCGCACACCAGTTCCGGCAAGCCTGCCGCTTGCAACAGGCTGGCGGCCACCCGACCCGCAAACCCGTTGCCCTTGAGCGTCAGGACAGGCACTCCTGCGGCCAGTGCGTCGCTGGTGGTCGTGTGGCCGTTGCAGGGCCAGCTATCCAGGGCCAGGTCGGCGGCACCCAGGCGCTGCCAGTGGGAGGCCATGTCGGTGGCGTGCATGAAGATGATGCGATCGGCGGAAATTCCCCGCTGAGCAGCCTGGGCCTGCAGCTGTGCGTCGGCCTGATCGCCGCCGCTGAGCTGCCACAAGATGGCGTCTGGCAGGCGATGCAGGATCTGCATCCAGGCGTCGAAGACCGCCGGGGTGATCTTGTAGACCGGGTTGGCTGCCAGGAGGACGAGGGCACCGTCTGGCAGGCCATAGGCCGCGCGCGGCCGCGGCGCCGGGTGCTGTCTCCCGGTTGGTAGCAACCTGGAAGCTGCGCAATTTTTTCACTGTAGGCCGAGGCGTCCGAGAGCGGGGTGACGATGTCGTCGCCAATGATGTAGTCGATGAAATCGGCACCGCTCGTGCCGGGGAAGCCCAACCAGGAGACCTGCACAGGCGCGGGCCGGCAGGCGAGTGCGGTGAACCGGCTGCCGGCGGTGTGGCCCTTGAGATCGACGGCGATGTCCACCGCCTCGGCGCGCAGGCGTGCCGCGATGCCGGCCGGGTCGAGCTGGGAGACGTCGATAAAGCGTGAGCACGCCTGCCGGATGCGTTGCTGCAGCGGGGAGCCGTCATCGGGCCCATGGGAAAACAACAGCACCTCGAAGCGGTCGTGGTCGTGCTGCTCAAGTGTTTCAACCATCAATGCCGCAGTGGCGTGCGCATGGAAGTCGCCTGAGAGGTAGCCGATGCGCAGCTTGCTGCCCGGCGCTATCGGCTGGGCACGACGAGCGGGCAAGGGGCCCAGGCCGCGGCTGAGGAAGCGGGTGCTCATCCGTGCCACCTTCAGCAATTCGGCCGGCTCGTGGGGGAGTCCCACGAGGGTGAAGGGCACGCCGAACTCGTCGGCGGCATCCTCCGGTTTTTTGTGGATGGCGGCGCGCAAGGCGGCAAGGTTGGCATCGAAGTCCTGCCAGCGCGCGCACTGCTGGTCGCCATGGGCGAGATAGGACTGGGCCATCACGCTGTCCGGCTGCAGGGCTGCCACGGTACGGAAGCACTCGGCCGCCTCGACTTTCATCTGCAGGGTTTGCAGGGCGAAGGCGAGCTGGAGATAGGCGTCCACGTCATCCATCTTCAGGGCCAGTGCCTGCATGAGCGCACCAACGGCTTCCTGCGGGCGGCCGCTGCGGCGCAGGGCCTCGCCGTAATACCGCTGCAGCTCGTTGGACTGCACGTGGGCGAACGGCGCCAGCAGGGCCGCAGCGTCGGCGTAGCGATGCTGGGCCATGGCGGAGAGCGCGGTCGTGAGGAGGTCGTGCAGGGAGGTCATGGGCAGGCGGGCTCAGGCGTATTGCGAGCAATCATTGCAGCTTCAGCAATTGCCGAGGGTAGGGGTGTTCGCGCCCGCGGACGGACAAAAATTCCGTCCGACGGCGACTTCGTTCAGCCATCGCTCACGGGACGATGGCCGGATCCCGCGAACCCGCAGGCCTGTCACGGGATGCGCCGGGGACGGAATTGTTCTCGGCTCACAGCCTTTGATGCGTAAACCGAAAATACGCATCAAAGGCTGTGGGGCGGTGCAACGCCACCGCGTATGGCAGCGCACTGGCATGCTGATGAACGATTGAAGCGGTGTGGATGCACCTCACTGCTCGAAGAGCAGGAACGGTACCTGAAATGTGCCCAAACGCGCGATGGGGCTTGCTTTAGTGCTGACGCCCCTTCTTGGAGTTTCAAAGGAGGCAGGCACCTATGTCGCATTCACGGCGGTGTGCCCGACGTTAAGCGACCGGCCTGATGTACCGCGGAAAAACAAAAAGCCCAAGCGCGAAGCACTTGGGCTCTTTAGATATTGTCTGGTCGGGGTGAGAGGATTCGAACCTCCGGCCTCTACGTCCCGAACGCGGGTCCCATGCCTAAACGCGCTGTTCCGTGGTTGAGTTGGTCATTGTAAATCAAAGACTTACGCTTGATTTCGTGCAGCTGCGCGAAACTGCGCGCAGTGGCAAACAAGCCCGATTGCCACTGATTTTCCACTGCCTCCACCGCTCGCCATCTGCAACCGCAGTGCAGTTTTCGCGCGGCTTCGCTCATCATGCCCGGTGCGCCGACCTATACACAAGACCTGAACTTCATGCGTCTTGTCATGACCCATCCTCTCCATTTCACCCCGTTGACCAAGGAAGCCGTGGCCGACTCCTTGGGCATCTCGAAGCGCACGGTCGAGAACTGGGTGGCCGATGGCACCATCCCGGCGCCGACTAAGCTGGGCAACCGTGTCTACTGGCACCCGGACGTGTACTACGACTGGCTGTCGCGCCGGCTGAAAGAAGCCGCGACTCCGTCGGAGGCTGTGTCGGCCCCTCCTCAGCCGCTGCTGGTGCCTGTGACCAAGGAGGCCTGCCGCAAAGCGAAGACCGTGGGCAACGCTGCGGCGAATCTGCGGGCGAACACGGAGCGGAAGCTTGCCCGCCTCCAAGGTTTGAACTGAAGTAGTCACCACCCGTCTCCACCGCCGGTCGGCGGCCAGTACGGCTCATAAAACGGCGGTTGCCACGGCGGCGGGTAGATGTCCTGGCCATACGGGCTGCCGCCTACGTCGATGTAGCTGTCATCTAGCAATGGCAGACCGGTCGCCGGGTTGATGTCCGGACCGAAGGTGTCGGGGTCGCTGTTCATTCGGTGTGCTCCTTCATTGTTGGCAGGTGCCCGCCACGTATCGAGGCGGGCGGTTGGTTCAGTCTTCGTCGGCGTTCATGATGGTGATGACCGGCTCGCCTTCATCGCCGGGGCCGATATGCATATGCAGCGTGATCGGCCGGGAGCGCGTCGCCCTGCCGCTTCGTGGCACGACGTAGAGTTGGAAGGGCATGCGGCGGGTGCCGCTCGCCCGCCGTGCGGTGATGTACGCCATCCACAGCACGTCCCACAAACGCCCACGCTCGTCCTGCGGCGTCTGCCGTGCTGAATCAGCGTCCGTCCACGCAACGGTGTTGTCCCACGCCGCAGCCGTCATGGCGACCGGCGCGCGGAAGCCGGCTTCTCGCGCCGTTTCCGTCACGTCCACCAACGCCCCTTCAGCCAGTGCTTGCGCGCGCGTGTAGCGATAAATGACCTCCCCGAAGAGGGTGTTTAGGTCTTGGCCTGAAGGCTCTTCTTGCATCGTGTTCTCCAATTGCTACCGGGCTTCAAGATTCCGAGCCTGAACCATGCCTTTCCCGGGATGTCGCATGGGGCTCGTTGGCATCGCTGCCGCCGTTCTTCTGAGTTCGTCGCCTGCGGATGGGCACCGCAAGCCGGAGCGACGGAACAAGCGCCACCAAGGCCGCAGCCCCGAAGGGGACCGGGCGTAGGGGCGCACGAAGTGACCGCAGGTCTTGTGCAGTCGGGACGGATTGCGGTCACATCGCAGAAGAAGCGAGGAACCCGGGAGAACGGTGGCAGCGGTGTCGAGCGGCTGGCGACAACCCGGCGGCGGCTCAAGCCGCCTTGCGCTTCCACGGCAGAAGCGCAGTCAAGTCGATGACGGTCGAGCTGACCGGCACTGTCTCGTCTCGCAGGTCTGCGAGGCGTACCTTCTTGCGTGCGCGATAACGGCGGGCGCGCTCGGCATCGCTGAGCGCGCCCGGTTTTCTCGGGCGGCCGGGCTTGCGCTTGGCCGGGGCCGTGCACGGAAGCGTGGGGACTGCTGCGTGCTCCAGCAGCAGCTCAATGGTGACGTGATCGTGTTTGTCTCGCATCCCCTGTATAGCGCGCGTCACGGTGCATGTTTCTGTTCTCGTGGCTGATCGCCACGAGAACCTGCGTTTTCGTGACGGCGTCACGGAAACGGGTCCGCACTGGCTGCCGCAGGCTGTCTGTGTCGGACGGCTGTTCAGGCAAGCCGGTAGGCGCCGCAGCTCGGGAGCCAAAAGCACGCGGGCGGAGCGGGAGCCGCTCGGCAGCGGAGCGAAGCGCAGTGGCACAGCGGGGCAAGGCGTCCAGCCGCTGCCCGACACGCCGCACCTTGCCCACAAGGTCGGCACGTCGCCGGGGGAGCCGCCTTGGAAACCGCAGGCAGGGCGCAGCCCGTCGCCGTCGCGGTAGCCGCGCCCCAGCGTGGCGGTTCCGAGGTGGGGGCGTAGCCCGCGCCCCCGAGCCGCAGGCGCGGGCAAGAGGCTCAAGGCAGGCGCAGCACTGCCCGCAGCCCAACCGCGTCCAGCGGGCCGGGTTGAGACTCTTGCCCGCGCGTGGAGTGCCCCGCTGGAAGCGGGGCACGGAGGGCGTGGGGGCGCCGTATTCAAGAGCGCATTGCCGGGCGTCCAGCCCGGACAAGCCCCCGCCCGGCGTCCAGCCGGGATGAAGGGGGCGGTGTGCTCCAGCCGCAACGCGGCTGTTCGTTCCCCCTGTTCGCTCCCCGTCGTAGAGGGGGATGAACGGGTTGCCGCGCTATACCGAGCATGACAAACATCATGCGAAAGGACGGGCGGCAGGTTGCCCGCGAGAACGAAGCGAGGGTGCTACGGGCGCTGCACCGATTCGGCTGGCTGCGCACCCGTGACCTTGCCGCGCTGTGCTGGCGGCGTTGGGCTTCCAGGCCAAGCGGCACGCCTGGCGTGGGTCCGATGCCGCCGACCGCCTCGGCGGTCAGGATGGCACAGCGCACGATGCGCCGCCTGCGCGATGCCCGGCTGGTCATCACGGCGCAGGGGCCGGACGGCAGCTGCCTCTACGCGCTGTCCGAAGGCGGCGCGCGGGCGCTGAAGGACGCGGGCGTCACGGCCATCAGCGGCAAGGACGTGGTGCGTGGCTTCAGTAGTGCTTATTACCAGCACCGCTGCATCGCAAACGAGGTCGCCATCTCGGGCATGGTGCAGGGCTTCCGGGCATCGACGGAGCGCGAGATTGCCCAAGGACTGTGGCTCGGCGGCGAGGTGGGCATCGCGGGCAAGCGGCCCGATGTGCTGCTTCGCAGCGGCAACCAAGTGCATTGGGTCGAGGTGGAGCGCTCGCGGAAGAACGCCAAGGACTACAAGGCGCTCTTGGTCTGGTTGGGCAAGGTCTTTCAGGACAGCACCCGGCGCGACGGCCCCCGGCTGCTCGGGCCGGGGCAGGCGTGGGGGCGCATCATCTTCATCTGTACCCTGGCCTTCGAGGCGAAGCTGCGCAAGGACCTCGAAGCCGCCGGCTGGACGCGCCAGCAGGTCGATGCGCTGTCATCCTTCGAATCCGCGCTATACCGTTTCGAGGACACATTGTTTCCCCAAAAATGAAGGGCATTGGGCGCGGCCTGGGTCGGTGTCGCGCTGCACGGAAACCTTCTCGTCGATGGCCATAAATCTCGGCCTCTGACCTTGCGGCTCGCGCGCTACCGGCCGCCGCTCGTATTGGTTCCTGCCCCCGACTGCGTCACTGCGGCCGGGGGCAGTTTTCGCTGGGGTCAAGGCAGCAACGGCAGTCCTAGCTCCTTGAGGAACTCGTTGTGCTGCTGCGTGGCGGTCTTGATCCTCTGGTCCAGGGCCACTAGCTCGGCATGCACCTTCGACAGGTTGATCTCTTCCTCAGCTTCGGCCGTGCTCACATAGCGCGAGATGTTCAGGTTGAAATCGTTCTTCTCGATTTCTTCCATGCTCACGCGGCGCGAGTAGCGCTGCTCTTCCTTGCGGAACTGGTAGGTGTCGATGATCTTGGTGATGTGCTCGGGCTGAAGCACGTTCTGCCGCTTGCCTTTGTCGTACTCTTCTGCGGCATTGATGAACAGCACGTCGTCCGGCTTCTTGCACTTCTTCAGCACCAAGATGCAGACCGGGATGCCGGTCGAGAAGAACAGGTTGGCGGGCAGGCCAATCACCGTGTCGATATGCCCATCCTTGAGCAACTTGGTACGGATGCGGGCCTCGGCACCACTCCGGAACAACACCCCGTGCGGCAGGATGATGGCCATCACGCCATCCTGCTTCAGGAAGTGGAAACCGTGCAGCAGGAACGCAAAGTCCGCTGCAGACTTGGGTGCCAGGCCGTAGTTCTTGAAGCGCATGTCCTCGCTGAGCGAATCCGAGGGCTCCCAGCGGTAGCTGAACGGCGGGTTGGCAACCACCGCATCGAACTTTGGCATCTTGGCCGGGTTGGTCTCGCGCAGGGCGTCCCACTCGTTGAGCAGGGTGTCGCCGTGGAAGATGTCGAACTCCGAATCCTTCACCCCGTGCAGCAGCATGTTCATGCGCGCTAGGTTGTAGGTGGTGATGTTCTTCTCCTGCCCATAAATCTTGCCGATGCCGTGCGGCCCCATGCGGTGGCGCACGTTCAGCAGCAGCGAGCCCGACCCGCAAGCAAAATCCAGCACGCTGTCCAGGTGCGAGCGCCGACCCGTGGCCGGCTCCTGCCCGTCCAGCGTGACGATGGCCGACAAGATGGTGGATATGGGTTGCGGGGTGTAGAACTCGCCCGCCTTCTTGCCCGAACCTGCTGCAAACTGCCCGATCAGGTACTCATAGGCATCGCCCAGCGTGTCGCTGTCGGTCGAGAACTGGCTCAGACCGTTCGCGATTTCCTTGATGATCTTGCAGAGCTGAGCATTGCGCTCGGGGTAGGTCTTGCCCAGCTTGTCCGAGGCAAGGTTGATCTCGGAGAACAAACCCCGGAAGGTGCTGGCGAACGATTCCGTCTCGATGTAGCCCAGGCCGCTCTGCAGCGTGTTCAGCAGCATGGCATCCTGGGTACGCGCCATCTCGGCGATGTTGCCCCACAGGTACTGCGGCTCGATCACGTAATGCACCTTGCGGCGCATCTGCTTCTCGAACTCTTTGACATCGCCTTCGTTGGTCTCGTACCAAAGCTGCAGCGGCGTGGACACCGAGCTGTCGATTTGCTTCGGATAGTCCTGGCCCAGTTCCTTCTTGGCTGCAGCCTCGTAGTTGTCCGACAGGTAGCGCAGGAACAGGAAGGCGAGCATGTAGTCGCGGAAGTCGTCCGCGTTCATTGCGCCACGCAGTTGGTCGGCAATGGCCCAGAGGGTCTTGCCTAGTTTTTGTTTTTCGAGATCGGTCATGGTGTACCTGCTGGTCCAGCAGCCGGTGCAGGCTGGGAGAACAAATCGGGATTGAACGGGTAGCGGTTCAGGAAGCCATCCAGAATCGTCTTGAAGTGATCCTTGTTCTCTTCGCCCATCGGCACGGGTTCGAACAAGGAATAGTCGCCGTGGCTCAAGATGTTGATGAGCCGGGCATGCAGCACGCCTTCCGGGTCGTCTGCATCGTCGGTCGGGATGCAAGCCGAGAACTTCGAGAAGCCATGAAAGCTCGCCGACTTCTCCAGCACGGAGCGCAGCATGTTGAAGTGATAGGTGTACAGCTCGCCCGAATGTGCAGCCTGGTATAGGTCCGTCAGCACCGCCACATGGTGAAAGAACGGTGTCGCCCCGGTGTAGGCCAGCTTGTATGAACCATCCGCCTTGGATCGCGTGAGGAAGTGCGCCGAGACTTTCTTCGATTTGCGCGCATCCAACTCGTTGTGCATCACGTTGAAGAACAGTGGATGGTGCGACGAGATCACCACCTTCAGCGGGTTGTCCGCCTTGTTCAGCAACTGCGCCAAGTGGTTGCTCACCGAGATGGCATTGTGCTCATCGAGCGAGGAAATCGGATCGTCGATGTAGACGTATTGCACCCAGCGGTAGGCCTCGATCTCCGGGTCCATCGCTAGCCGCATGACGGCGAGGAAGAAGCACCAGACGAAAAGGTTTTCCTCCCCGCGCGACACCTTGATGTTGTCTATGACCTGCCCGTTCACCGTGCGCGAGAACCGCACCGCCCATTCCTGCGTGTCGATGCGGAAGTCAAAGTCCGCGTAACGCTGCAGCAGCGGCCGGATGCGGTTGTCCATCTCCAGCTCGGCTAAGCCGGCGAAGAAGCGCGAGTTGGCGTTCAGCGTCAACTTGCGGTCGCTGTCACCGTCCAGGTCGTTATCCCAGTGGAATAGGTCTTCGGTGAAGGCATTGAAGTACAGGGTGTCACGCGCTTCGCCGTTGGCGCCACCCTGTTTACCGATGTCCTTGAAGGCCATGGACAGGCGCGTCTTGCCGGTGCCGTTGTAGGCATACAGGACGATGGTCTTCTTGTTCTCCAGTTCTTTTCGGAGATGGGTGGCCAACATTGGCAAGTCGGCGAAGGACAGCGCCGCCTTCATGCCTGTTTCCCATCGAACATCGGAAAGAGCTGCTGCAGCAATCCCGCCTTGTGTGTCCGAAGAGTGTTGACCTTATGGTCCTGCGCACTGATCAATTCATCGACAGCCGACAAAGCTTTGATGATAAAAATCTGCTCGCTTTCGTTTTTTGGGAATGAGAAGGAAATGCCTTCGATAAGACCCGCACTCAAATTCTCCTGCCCCCCGGAGTTACTAATTTTTCGAATTTCATCGTATCTCGATGCCAGATTCTGGAACAAGAACTCTGTCGCAATTCCCTTTCTTTTCAGAATAATTGCAGCACAAGCCTGATTGGTGGCTGCATCAATGCCAAGCATCGCCACCTTTCCACGTGTCTTTCCCTGCCCATACATTGCCATTAGCAGAGTGCCCTTGGGGAAAATCTTTGCAGACGATTCCTCAAGGCCCGCCTTTGTAATATATTCATCTGCCTTGAGAATGGTGCTTGAATCAATAAGGGACGTGGTCACCCAAGGAATTTTCCCCTTCCAATATGCGGGATTTGTGCGCGCAGGTGTGCCGCCGGATTGGACTTTCGCGATCTCCCCTAACGTGGCTGAAATCCACTCAGGATCGCGTCTAAACATCGGGAACCGTAAGCGGGGAATAGTTTCGCCAGAACGGGGGAAAATCTGCCTCATGAAGCTGTGTTTGTACGCTTCTAGTGCTTCAAGCCTCTGACTCTCCAGTTCAATTAACACATCGAGAGAGGAAAGGCAGTTGGCAATAGCTGTTTGCTCTTTCGGTTCTGTTGGTAGTGGCAGCCGACCCGACAGAAAGGTTGTATTTGTAATCTGAATTGTGTTCTTTGCGCCCTTCTGGCAGAGCGGTGCAAGGAAGGTCTTGGAGCGGACCGGCGATTCAAAGTAAGCCTCTACCAGCAAACCGATGTGCGGATTCACTGGCGCAAAGACGCCATAAAGGGGGGAGAGTGCGACTTCCCCCTCGAATTTGCACTGCTTCACAATGCCAAAAGGAAAAGCTTTCAACGGGCTCTTCGTGTAGACCACATCAAAGCGACGGCCCAAGTTGTAGTTCGAAGTATCGCTCGCAGCAAAACTCCGCCCCAGGTGTTCGACTTGGTTTACGATTCCGCTCTCCATCGAAACCGAAAAGACATCCCGACCATTGATGTTCTTCAACTTGTGTTCAGTTAGCACCTTCGAAAGCGGATCGTTTGCCCACGGCTTATTGAAGGCCGGAAACCTTAGGCGCGGAGGGGACAAGTAAGGCTTGTTAACAACCTTTTCCATCGCGCTCATTCCCTTATTGCTCATACGCACTCAACCCCGAAATCTCTCGCCCCTGGGCCAGTTTGTGGAGCAGTGGCGTCAGTTCTTCCATCAACGCCAGTTCCTTCTGCGTGCGGGCCTTCCAGCCCAGGTCCAGCGGCGCCATCAACTCGCTCAGCGCTTCACCGTCAAAGATGCGGCGGCGGAGTACGCCATCGACGAAGGCTTGCAGAGCATCGGCACCTAGGCCATGCCGCTGCGCAATCTCGGCCAGCACACGGCCCTTCTTCTCGGCCTTGAAGCGGTCAAACCCCTTGCGAATGGCGTCCTCATCCAACGCCTGGCCCACGGGCAAGCCGCGGATGTATTCGGCGATGTCATCGCGGTCGTCGATGAACTTGGCGTCGGCCTGGATAAGCCCGATGAGCTGCTCGCGGTTCAAGGTCAGCTTGCCGGGCTTCTGCTGCGTCATGCGCGCGATCAGGCCCATGATGTAGTCGTAGTCGATCACCGCCGAGGCGAAAAGCACGAACTCGAAATCGAGCTGCTGCACGTCGGGCGGAGTCTGGTCGCGGTCTTGCAGTGCCTTCAGGCGCTTTGCGGTTTCCAGGTATACGCCCTTGAAGCCCAGCATCTGGTCAGGCGGGGCGATCTGGGTGATCTGCGTCTTTTGTTGTTCCGACAGGTCGGTGTATTGGTCCAGCTGCGTTTTGAGGCGCTGCACTTCCTTGAAGAGGTTGACGAACTGGCTGCGTGCGGCATCGCCTTTCAAGTTGGCGACTTCTTCCGGGGCGTTCGTCAGCCCTTGTGATTGCATGAAGTCCGCCAGCTTCTGCGTAGCGGCTTGCAAGGTGTCTATGACCTTGGGCGCCGGGTCCACCAGCCAGATTTCGCGCGGGTTGTCGGTCTTCTCGCCCGAGAAAAGCGTGATGGCCTCTTCCACCGGCTTCTGCTGCTGGCGGAAGTCGAGCACGTTGCCGTAGGGCTTGCTGTCGTTCAAGACGCGATTGGTACGCGAGAACGCCTGGATCAGGCCGTGGTACTTGAGGTTTTTGTCCACGTACAGGGTGTTCAGGTACTTGGAGTCGAACCCGGTAAGCAGCATGTCCACCACGATGGTGATGTCGATCTTCTGGCCGCGTGGCAGATCGGAATTGGGGTACTGCTGGTCCTTGATGCGCTTCTGCACGTCCTGGTAGTACAGGTCGAACTCGGCAATGCGGTGGTTGGTTCCGAAGCGCGCGTTGTAGTCGGCCATGATGCGCGTGAGCGCCGCCTTCTTGCCTTCGGGGTCCTGCTGGTTGTCGGCCTTCTCCTGCGGCAGGTCTTCCTGAATCTGCTGCACGTCCTTGTTGCCTTCGGCAGGGGGGGAGAACACGCAGGCCACGTTCAGCGGAACGAAGCCGTAATCCTCAGCCCGCTTCTTGTCCTGCAGTTCCTTGAAGGCCTCGAAATACTCGATGGCGTCGTTAATGCTGGCGGTGGCCAGCACGGCATTGAACTTGCGCCCGTTGGTGGCGGCATCGTGCTTGGCAAGGATGGTCTCGATGACTTTGGCCTTCGGCAGTCCCTCCCCCGGCTTGGGCGGCTTCTTGCCCTCAGGCTTGAAGAAGTCGATGTGGAACTTCAGGACGTTCTGGTCTTCGATGGCGTGCGTGATCGTGTATTCGTGCAGGCAGCGCTGGAACAGGTCATCCGTGGTGCGATAGCTGGCCTGCTGGCCTTCGATCTGCACGGCGGTAGCGTTGTCCTTGAAGATCGGGGTTCCGGTGAAGCCGAACAACTGGGCTTTCGGGAAGAACTCTTTGATGGCCTTGTGGTTGTCGCCAAACTGCGAGCGGTGGCACTCGTCGAAGATGAACACCACGCGCTGTTCGCGTAGGGGCTCAAGACGCTGCTTGTAGGTCTCCTGGCCCTGCTTTTCCTTCTGCTTGTTGCGCTTGCTGTTCTCGTCCAGCGCCAGGCCCAGCTTCTGGATGGTGGTGACGATTACCTTGTCGGCGTAGTCGTCGGACAGCAGACGGCGCACCAGTGCCTCGGTGTTGGTGTTCTCTTCAACACAGCCCTCCTGGAAGCGATTGAATTCTTCGCGTGTCTGGCGATCCAGGTCTTTGCGGTCCACCACGAACAGGCACTTGTCGATGTCCGGGTTGTCTTTGAGCAGGGTGGAGGCCTTGAACGAGGTTAGTGTCTTCCCCGAGCCGGTGGTGTGCCAGATGTAGCCGTTGCCGCAGTTCTGGTGGATGCACTCCACGATGGCTTTGACGGCATAGATTTGATACGGCCGCATCATCAGCAGCTTCTGCTCGCTGGCGACCAGCACCATGTAGCGGCTGATCATCTGGCCCAGGGTGCACTTGGCCAGGAACTTGTCTGCGAAGCTGTCGAGCTGGGTGACCTTCTTGTTGTCTTCGCTGGCGAACTGGTAGACCGGCAAGAAGCGCTCATCGGCATTGAAGCTGAAGTGCCGGGCGTTGTTGTTGGCGAAGTACCAGGTGTCGGTACGGTTGCTGACGATGAAGAGCTGCAAGAAGCACAGCAGTGTCTTGCCGTGTCCGTTGCCGGGGGCGCCCTTATAGTCGACGATCTGCTGCATGGCACGGCGCGGGCTAACGGCCAGCGTCTTCAGCTCGATCTGCACCACCGGCACACCGTTGATGAGCAGCATCACGTCATACCGGTGGTGGCTGTTGTCGGTGTTCATGCGCAGCTGGTTGACGACCTCGAAGTCGTTCTTGCACCAGTCCCGGATGTTCACCAGGGTGTAGTTCAACGGCGTGCCGTCGTCGCGTTCGAAGGCGTTGATGCTGCGCAGCGTCTGGGCGGCGTTGTAGACATCGGGCGTGATGATGCTTTCCAACAGGCGTTGGAACTCGCTGTCCGTCAGCCGCACCCGGTTGAGGGCCTCGAACTTGGATCGGAAGTTGGCTTCCAGCGCATCGCGGTCGCGGATGTCCGGACGGTAGGTGTACTTAAGTTCGCCGAGCTTGGCGATCAGGTCCAGCTCGATTTGGTGTTCTGTCATGAATCTGTTCCGGCCGTCATGCATGTGTTGGTGTGGCGGGCAGGGGCTTCCTGTGACTGTGCTTGGCCATGTCAAGCACTCGCCTTGGCGGGTTCTACTGCCGGGCGGTTCGGTCTCAAGTCGTGACTGCGCGCGTACTCCAGCACCAGGATTTCGATCATTGACGCCACCGAGCGGCGCTCGCGATCAGCCGCTAGTCGCAGAAGCTGCTTGATTTCGGCGGAGGTGCGGATGGAAAGGGTTTCGTCCTTCAGGCGTGACATGGCGGCGTCTCGTCAATGGTGTCACGCAAATGTACTGCCTTTGCACGCATTTTGCAGTGCAACGACTGCCTTCGCCTCCCGGTGCCAAATCAGAGTTCGGCACCAATCGGAAGATGCAAGGCGGCGCTGCGCGGGAGCTTCAATGGGCCACATGACGCCTGCCTCCGCGTAGCAGTGCGACGCGAGTCCGCATCCAGGTGGTCGGTCGCATCGTGCGCGTGCATCCGCTATGCCGTGCCGACCATGCTGCTCCCGAATGGCGCTATTCCATTGTGATGCTCCCTGGCTGCGTCGGACGTCTTGGGGTGCGACACGGCGGGTGCACGTCGATCTGAGCGACACAAGACGATGCGGCAGCATCGTCCCTGGTTGGCCGATGCGTAGACCGGCTTGGGCTGTGCAGCTTGGTCACGAAAATGCACCGAGATCACGAGGGATTCTCAGCTGACCAAGTTTGACCGGGAATTTACGAAACTTTCTTGTATGGCCTCTTCTCTTCGCGGGCGAAAAGAGGAATTGCGGGAGTGGGTGCCGGGGCCAAGGTTTTCGCTAGAAGCTGGAAAGTCTGGTCACGATAGAGAACAGCCGTGTTCACCGGCTGTTCTTGTGACCGGGGGCGGCGCTTAGCTGGTCACGGCAGCATGACGTTGCAGGTCCGGATGCGGCCGGCCTTCGTTACCGCTCGACCTTCCAGCACCTCGCCAAGGGAGTCGGGCAAGCGCTTCCAGAACTTCGGGGAAGCAACGGCCCCCATGTTGTTCTCCCTGCACCACGCGGCATAGACCATGTAGACCTCAGCTTTGGAGGTGTCTGTGGTCAGGGTGCGGTCGATGCCGACAGTGTTTACCCACGCGTGTACCGAGTTCGTCTCAGTACGTGCGGCCTGGGTTGCAGCCCTCATGGCGGTTGGGGCGGCGTCGAAACGCCCTCGTGCCAGCAAGCGCCGCAACCCTTCCAGCGCCCAGTTCAGCACGCCGGTCAGTTCATGCTTGATGATATGGCCAGCCAACATAGGGTCGCGCTCGCCGGCCGGAATTTCAACGCTGAAGGGGACGATGTCGAACCGCCGCCAGAAGCCGTTGGACTGGTCCTTCACGGTAGGGATGTGGTTGGCAAGAATGAGCCACTTGCCACAGACGCGAGTGGTAATCGGCGGCAGGTACTTGCGGTCGATGAGCACCGACTCTCCCGCAATCATGGACTTGATGGTTTGCTCGCACCACTCCGTGGCTGGAGCTTCGTCGCAGAAGAGAAGTGATGCCCCAAGGACGACGGCGGCCTGGAAGCCGTTCAGTGAGCTTGGAGAGACGGCCGCTTTTCGCTCATGGAGCGCCTGAACGATATTCGCGAGTGTGCCCTTGCCGTTCGCACCGGAGCCCAGCCAAAGCTGTGCGAGCTGGAACCGTGCGTCTGGGAGCAGCGTGTAGCCGATGTATTCCTGGACACGGCCCCTAACTGCCGGATCGGGAAGAATCCGACCCAACAGCTTCTCGAAGGCCACAGGGGGCGGTGCAGCGGGGTCGTAGTCGCAGCGAAGCGCATGACGCAGTCCGAGCGTCTTGTCGGCAGGGAGCAGGGTTGGCAATCCGGCAAGATGCAGGTAGCCGTTTTGCACGGGAATAACGGGGGCGGCGCTAGGTTCCCGCAAGGCGGGAAGCCAGAGCAGCGCCGTCTGATGCGTGGCTTTGGCGTTGGCAGCGTTGACGATGCCATGGTGGCCGTCGGCAATCCACCGGAGCGCCAGCCGCATCCCTGCCTCGTCATCAATCATGCTCCAGTGAGTTCCGGTCCACTGGTGCAGGTGCTGGTCTGCGGATGCGTAGTTGCCGGACTTTTCCAACTCGAGCGCGTAGCCGATGGGCTCGAAGGGCGGACGGCGGCTCACGCGCAGCCCCCGTCCCGGGAGTTCGTGCCGGTGTTCTCATTGCTGCCTTCGCGGTGGCGCTCCATCCATTGATGGACATCAACCACCTTGTAGCGAACGTGGCGGCCAAGGAGGATGGCAGGCGGCAGATCGCCGCCCGTTGCACGACGGTTGTAGATGGTTTGCCGCGCGAGGGCGATGACGACGCTCAGGTCGCGGGGCGTCAGGAGAGGGTCCATGTGTGATTCCTATGGGAAGGCAGTCACATGACTGCCCTCCGTATAGCGCGAACATCACTGCATGAACCGCGTCTTACCGTTTTCTTTTCACGCCGCCTTGTAGGTCGCACCTTCCCAGGTCAGTCGTACCGATGGCAGCTGGAAGCTGACTGGCTGCAGCGGCGTTCGCTGCGACGCATTGCACAGGTCTGCCATCGTGACCTCCGCGCCCTTCTTCAGACGACGCACACCATGGTGCGTCGCAACCTGGTCCGAGTCAGAGAAGGCCGCATCCAAGCGCTTCGCCAAGCTCTGGGCGCAAAGGTGCGCGTACCGCAGCAGCATGCGCGTGTCGCGGTGGCCGCTGAAGGCTTGCAGGTCAACCAGCGTGAAGCCACCCGGTGTGTTGCTGCCGGCTTCTGCGACGCGAGAAATGGCTTCGTGCCGCAGATCGTGGACGCGCAATTCGTCATCACCGGTCAGGTTTGCTGCTGCGCAAATGCGCACCCACGCCTTCCGCAGTCCGTCAACGGTGACGGGGAACACATGTTCGGATGTGCGCGGCAGGGCGCGGAGCAAGCGGACAAGGTCTGCGCGGATAGGCAGCTTGCGCGCACGCCCGTTCTTCGTTTCGGGCAACAGGGCGGTCTGCGTGTCCAAGTCCAGTCGCGACCAGGTCAGATTCAGCGCCTCGCTGCGGCGGGCGCCTGTCATCAGCAAGAACTGAATGAGCGTTTCCAGAAGAGCGACGCGGTTGTACGTCTGCTCGGCCTCGTGCTGGTATTGCTCTCGGGCTGCCTTGACAATTTTCTTACGCCGGTAGACGGTGGACGCCTCGTTGGCGTCCGACCGCTCTTCCTGCATCAACTGTTCAAGTCGGCGTTCAATGGACTTCGTCTGGTCTTCGGAGCGTACGGCGTCCAGAAGTCGCTCTTCCTCATCGCCCTTCAGGCGGCGGTCCCGTTCGTTGTAATACGTAGGGCGTCGGACGCCGTCCATGGGGCTTTTGACGCAAGGAACCCGCCACATGTCGATGGCTGCATTGCAGGCGGCGGCGAAGATGTCAATCTCCCTGTCCACCGTCGAGGCTTCGACGACCTGAAGCCGCTCGTCGATATAGTCCCTGAAGTCTTCCGGCACGACATCCGCGAAAGACTTGCGCACAAACCGGCTGGCATCCGATGGCTCACTCATCCGCGCCCCGGTCGGCTTCCGCATCTCCTTGCCTTTCAGCGCAGCGTGCGGGTTGGGGTGCGCGGCAAGTATGGCGCCCATGTCTTCGCGGGGCAGCCCGGCGTCTTGCAGGACGGCGTTGATTTTGTAGCCCTCAACCTCGAAGCTCTTGTGCCGGGGGGCTTCCTCGCGCAGGTAGCGAATCAGGATGTCCGCGAACGAAGTCCGACGAGCAAGGCCGTAGTCGATGAGGATGCCACGACGGCGCTCGCTTTCAATGCGCTGCTTGATGTCGATGGCCTCTTCTTCGCTGGAGGCGTAGAGGCAGATGTCCGGGTAGCCAACCTGACGGGCACGGATGGCGAAGTGGTTGTTGAGGCTCGCGAGCTTGGGCTTGAAGCCTTGCGCCTTCAACTGCTCGACATAGGCCTTGATGGCCTTGGCTGCGTTGTACTCGAAGGACTTGATGAGGTCGTCGCGGTTCTTGACCGTGACTTGAACCTTGGAGCGGTTCTCGATGGATGCCATGACGGTGTTCCGAAGTTGTGGAACAGGCGTATAGGCATTTCGAAGAGGGATGATTGCGCAGTGACAGTGCGAAGTGGCAGAGATTGCCACTGATTTGCCACTGCTGCTATCCAGTCGGCAGATCAAGAATTGAATAAGTCCTTGATCTGCAACGAAAATTCTGGTCGGGGTGAGAGGATTCGAACCTCCGGCCTCTACGTCCCGAACGTAGCGCTCTACCAGGCTAAGCTACACCCCGATGGTGCCCATCAGTTTCCTGACGGCTTGCTCAACATTCATTCCAGCATGCGCCGCATGCCTTCATTCCGTTGAATCAGTCTCTCGACTGCATTCAGTCTGTTTTGAAGTTGCCTTCTTGAAGTTGCCTTCAATTTGCCTTGAATTTCTTCAAGAACTTCTCTCAACCGACTGAGCCGCAAATTCTAGCAGACTTTCTCGCCACTTGTTAAGAGGCAATTCGGTCAAACATTGCTTCGCCTGTTCGACCTCCGCGCGAGCCGCGTCGCGCGTGGCATCCAGTGCGCCGGTGCGGCGAACGATCTCGACGATATCCTTCAGGCGCTCCACCTCGCCATGCTCGATGGCATGGCGGATCAGCGCGCGTTCCTGTTCCGTGCCGCGCTCCATGGCAATCAGCAGCGGCAGCGTGGGCTTGCCTTCGCGCAGATCGTCGCCAACGTTCTTGCCCAGGGATTCGCTGCTGCCCTCGTAGTCGAGTGCATCGTCGATCAGCTGGAAGGCCGTGCCCAGCGCGCGGCCGTAACCCGCGCAAGCGTCTTCCAGTGCGGGCGGCGCATCCGCCAGCACCGCGCCCAGGCGAGCGCTGGCTTCAAACAGCTTGGCCGTCTTGTAGCGGATCACCCGCAGATAGTTGCCCACCGCCACATCCGGGTTGTGCATATTCATCAGCTGCAGCACTTCGCCTTCAGCGATGACGTTGGTGGCGTCAGCCAGCACTTCCAGCACGCGCATGCGGTTGACCGACACCATCATCTGGAAGGCGCGCGAATAGAGGAAGTCGCCCACCAGCACACTGGCCGCATTGCCAAACATCGCGTTGGCGGTCTGCTTGCCGCGGCGCAGCTCGGATTCGTCCACCACATCGTCATGCAGCAGCGTGGCCGTGTGGATGAACTCCACCACCGCCGCGAGTTCACGGCTGGCCGGGCTGTCCGCCCCCAAAGCATTGGCAAACATCAGCACCAGCTTGGGCCGCATGCGCTTGCCGCCAGCGTGAATGATGTAGGCAGAGATCTGGTTGATCAGGGCAACGTCGGAAGACAGCCGGCGCGCGATCACGGCATCGACTTCTTCCATCTGCGCATTCAGCGCGGCGAGGACCTCAGCAACAGGGGTAGAGGCAATGGGCTGCACTCTTGGCTCACAAAAGGGGGGAACGGGCATTATAGGAAGCTGCGCCGCCGCCGCCGGGGCGGCTGGCGGTTTCTCGCACGCGGCTTGATGCCGTCGCACCACCGGCACAGCCCTTCTTGCACTTTGTCAGTGTCTGGAAAGGGCCGGGTGGCAGCCGGCGAGTCAGGCGCTTTCCGATCAAGACCGCCGGCCCGTGACAAATTCCCGCCGCTTGTTCGCGAGCGCGAGTCAGGGGCCGCGTCAAACGCCCGCCGCAGCGCGGCTGCAGCTGCCCGCGGCTTGCCTGCGGGAAACCCCGTGTGCTACGATCCCGGGCTTCCGCGCTTTTTGCGGAGTGTTGTCTTTGGCGAAGAAAAAGTACCAGTACCCTTGAAGGCTGGACGACCTATACAGGTCGCTGCTGAGCCCCTTGCGGGGCGCGCAGGCACAGATTTCAAGCGGCTGGGAGCGCCAGTCACCAGAGGTGGTGGCTGCGTGAAGCCAGAGCGGTAAGTTGAAAGGGCTGATATGTACGCGGTCATAAAAACCGGTGGCAAGCAATACAAGGTTGCTGCTGGCGA
>Ga0065165_1000685_pt1 | contig 48464 bp, 41 predicted proteins | sample AraplaMF_Cvi_mMF_FD_63813 | JGI IMG/M metagenome (GOLD analysis project Ga0065165, IMG submission 63813) | Arabidopsis root microbial communities from the University of North Carolina, USA - plate scrape MF_Cvi_mMF (version 2) (version 3) | ecosystem: Host-associated > Plants > Roots >...
CAGGGCGGCATTCCGAGTACGGTGAAATATATTCTCTCGATATGCCCACAAAGCAAAAGAGCTTCACATTTCTGTGAAGCTCTTTGCGGATCGGACGGGACTCGAACCCGTCCCGGCTTAGCCGGGACCGTGCCAGGGCGGCATTCCGAGTACGGTGAAATATATTCTCTCGATATGCCCACAAAGCAAAAGAGCTTCACATTTCTGTGAAGCTCTTTGCGGATCGGACGGGACTCGAACCCGCGACCTCCGCCGTGACAGGGCGGCATTCTAACCAGCTGAACTACCGATCCTTTTGCCTTTCCTTTCTTAACTTCGCATTGTTACTGCGTTGTTGCTGAAAGGGAGTGCAAATATAGCGCTGAGTTTGATATATGCAAAAGTGACTCAGAAAAAACAGTAAATATTTTAGTAAAAGTTTACTTCACCTCGACACCGTGGACTGCATAAACGATCTCGCTACTGTGTACGTATCGCGTAACTGCTCGAACATCAGCACTATAAGCGTACAGCGTATGCGCCATACGCCCCGTGTCTGACGTCGTTGTATAGCCATTATTTTTTTGCAAGGAACGACGAGTACATCCACACCGCCTTCTCTTGCTCGCGGATATAGTCACTCATCAATGCGTTCGTACCTTCGTCTTCCGCATCGGCGGACATTCTCAATACCTCGCGCTCTATAAGCAGCAGGCTCTTGAAGCCTTCTACAACGAATTGTACAGCCTGTACGCCATCGTGTATGTCTGTGCGCTGCATAATGCCAGAACGCTGCACGTAGTCTGTATAGCTGTGTACCGGCGTATAGCCAAGCGTTAGAATCCGTTCAGCGATCTCGTCGATCTTAACCAATGCGTCGGTATATAACTCTTCGAACTTCTGGTGAAGCTCAAAAAACTTATCACCACGGATGTTCCAGTGAAAGCCACGAGCATTCATGTAAAAAATCTGGTAGTTCGAGAGAAGGTCGTTAAGGCGTACGGCCAATGCTTCAGTTTCTTTTTCTTCTAAACCGATAGCGTTTTTCAGGGCTTGTTCTGCTGTAATCATGATACTGAAATCGTTTTTATCAACTCAGGGCTAAAATCCTGTGCCATTCCCCTGTCGTATTGATCGGAACGACGGCGATAAAATGCTGTAGATCAGCACTGCTAACGTATATGCGCGATGGGTCAGAATTTAAAATAAAACTCGCCGATGATGTTGGAGCTGTCCCATGTGAACTGCCGGTCGCCCGAAAGCTTCAGCACGTTCATGCGTACTTCCTTGAATACCTGTTCGATGGTAAGGCCACTGCGGCGAAGCGATTTCAATAGCTCCTGTGTATACAAGCCGTTTCGACCGGAGCCGTCCGAGGCTACGGAGCCGGGGGCCGTAGCATACGCGATAAAGGATCCACGGGCACGCTTCATCTCGGCAAGACCTTGCGTTACGGAACGCGTGGTGGCCGGGAATGGATTGTTACGACAGGCATCGAGAATCACGATGTTCATCCGCGAGTTAGAGCGCTCCATGTTGGCCAGCACCATACGTTGCACGGGGAAGCACATCCGTACAATATCGTCCTCAAACTTCACGTCGGCGTCGATAGGAACCAGATAGTTCTCGTCCTGAAACTGTACACCGTGCCCGGCGTAGTAGAACAGGCCTACAGTCTGATCTTTGGGACCGTTCGAAAGCTTCTCATGAAATTTGCGCATCGCCTCCCGAATCTGAATATAGGTGGCGTTCGTTAACAGTTGTACCTCAAAATCAGAACGGCGCAGCTCGGTGGCGATATCGGTGGCATCGTTTACCGGGTTCTTCAGGCTGCCGATCTCTTTGGAATAGCTGCTGTTGCCAATAACCAGCGCGTAGCGTTTCTCATCTTTGTAGGCTTCCGCCAGCGGTGGGATCAACCCTGACCGCACCGGTTCCGACGACGCAACGGGTTCGCTAGTGGGCGTTTTCGACGGTGGCGGCTTTACTTCGTCTTTCTTATGGGTATCAGGCTTCGTGCCGTTGGTACGTACAATAACCTGAGGTGTTGATTTCGTATCGTCGCTGGCGGTGCGTGTCGGCGTGGGGTTTGACGAAGCTGGTGTTGGGCTGGCAATAACGCCGCCGGCTTCCAGTGTTTTCACGGCCGCCAGATCTTGCTGGGCGGCCGCCTTATTACCATGCCGCTCGTTAAACTTTGCGCGGTCGCTCAAAATCAGCGCTGTTGTTTTGCGGTTCTTCTCGGCTGCGGCCAGGGCATCGGCATAGGCCAGTACGGCCTCGTCGGTGCGGTTTTGCTTATCGTAGCAACGCGCTTTGTACCAGTGAATTATCCCTTTGTTATAGTGATTTAGCGCAAGGCTTTGATCCAGGTCGGCCAGCGCGTTCGTGTATTGAGCCTTGTGGAAGTAAGCCTGTCCCCGGTAAAAGTAAAGATCCTCGTTAAGTCGCTTGGCGTGTTCAGGGGTGTTAAGTATCCCTGAAAACAGTTCGATTACTGCGTCGTACTCCCCTGCCTTGAACTTGGCGACGCCTTCATCGTAGACTTTGTAATCCTGGGCTACCGTAAGGGTTGACACCAACAGTAAAACCCCTAGAGACATGAATACTTGCTTCATACTGTAAGGAAAAATACTACAATGCAGGTATACGACAAAACCGTGTTCAGCGTTTTTGTTTTGTTGATTATTCACGGCATCGCAAAAAATGCTATTTTTGACACCGCTAGGCCAACACTTTGGCTACCGGACATTCGCTACGGCATGAGAAAAGTACCGCTCTTCATTATTATGATACTCATCCTGCTTCTGCCGGCATGTAGTCCCAAATCAGGCTCAAGAGCGAACATTGTAAAGCCAAAGTACCATCACCGTTGGTATGACCGTAAAAAAGACAAACGGACAGGCCGTACGAAGACTGTCCGTATGAAAGGATAAATCGATTAATTATTCCAGCCCGTTACGACTGTAGAAGTTACTGAAGTCCCTTCACCATAAGGTCCAGACTCTTCCTAAAGAAAATTTTGATTGGATTCTGTTGATTAAGATGAGCCGTTACAACCCCGCCAATAAAAATACAGGTAATCAGGTTTGTTATATCGCGCGTAGAAATTGTCTTCGTTACTTCTTTCTTTAAGATTGCCTCCAGGATAAACTTCTCCAACATCTGATCAAGCGACATGATCTCTATCGCCATACTGTTCTCCAACGACGGGAAGAAAAGCTTCTTCTCCTCCGGCTTTACCGGAAAGGGCTTGGGTGGACGTTTATAGTCCGACAAATATCCAACCAGGCTTAACACAAGCCCGGGGCGCTCCTCACACTCATCGCTGAGTTTATCAAAAAGGTAATAAACGCCCTGAAGTCCTTCCTTGGGTTTCTGCGACAATTCGACCGACCGCGAGAGGCACCAGATTCTGAAGTAGTATAACAGGATGTCTTCTTTCTGGGGAAAGTACTTAAAGAGGGTAACCTTCGAAATTTTTACCTTATCACAAATGTCCTCAACATATAAATCGTCAAAAGACTTCTTACCTATAAGCTTCAGCGTGTTGTCTAACACCTGCACCTTTAGCCGGGCTGCCTTTTCTTTTCTCAGGCTCATCGTTAGGGGTTTAATCGTAGGTTTAGGTTGCCATAGCAAACAACCTTTCTAAACAGCTGCGGAATTAATATTTTTATATGGATTATACCAACATCCGATGATGAAGCGCTTTTTTCTGCTTTTACTTGTCGTAACTGTAGTTGCCTGCCATAGCTTTAAACACGACTCGCGAATAACCGGACGCATTGCCCGTTCAGCCATGGTTGTGTCCGCGCACCCTTTGGCATCCGAGGTAGGAACACAAATCATGCGTAAAGGTGGTAATGCTGTCGATGCCTCGATTGCCACACAGTTCGCGCTGGCGGTGGTGCATCCTGCCGCCGGCAATCTGGGTGGTGGTGGCTTTATGGTGTTGCGATTGGCCGACGGTACAGCCACCACACTCGATTACCGCGAGAAAGCACCTGCCCTGGCAACCGAAACCATGTTTCTCGACTCGGCAGGCGAAGTATTGGGCAACCGATCACTGGCCGGCCACCTCGCGGCCGGAGTGCCCGGCACTGTAGCCGGTCTGGTAGAAGCACATAACCGACACGGAAAGCTCCCCTGGCGCGAACTCGTGCAGCCTGCCATCGACATTGCGCTAAACGGCTTTATACTCACACAGCACGAAGCCGATGGACTGAATTCCCTGCAAAAACACCTTAGGAAGTATAACACCGTACTGCCCGAATTTCTGATTCGCGACACATGGCATGCCGGCGATTCCATACGCTATACCGACCTGGGCCATACACTCGAACGAATCCGCGATGCTGGCAAAGCCGGATTCTATGAAGGTAAAACCGCCGACGATATCGTGAATGAAATGAAACGTGGCAACGGCCTGATCTCCTATGAAGATCTGCGACACTACGCTCCGGTTTGGCGCGCGCCACTTAAAGGATCCTACCGCGATTACACCATTATTACCATGGCGCCGCCCTCAAGCGGTGGCGTGGCATTGCTCCAGTTGCTTCAATCTGTAGAGCCCTATCCTATCCGTCAGTGGGGTCATAATTCAGTAGCCACAGTCCACGTGATGACCGAGGCCGAACGACGCGTATACGCCGACAGAGCGGTATACCTGGCAGATCCTGACTTTGTACAGGTACCCGTGGCCGCCCTCATCGATAAGCACTACAGTCAGCAACGCATGCAGTCGTTCGATCCGTTACACGCCACGCCCAGCAGCAGCGTTCGCGAAGGTACGATACCCATGCCGGAATCGGACCAGACTACCCATCTGTCAGTCGTCGATCCCCAAGGCAATGCGGTATCGGTAACCACCACACTCAACGGCAGCTATGGTTGTAAAATAGTAGTGGGTGGCTCCGGCTTTCTGTTGAACAATGAGATGGACGACTTCAGTATCAAAGCCGGCGTACCCAACATGTACGGCGCTATTGGTGGAAAAGCCAACCGTATAGAACCCGGCAAACGTATGCTCAGTTCGATGACCCCCACCATCATTGAGCGCGGTGGAGACCTTTATATGGTTGTCGGTACCCCCGGCGGAACAACCATCATGACACTTGTATTCCAGACAATACTGAATGTGATTGAGTATGACATGAATATGCAGGAGGCCGTAACAGCCCGCCGGATACATAGCCAATGGCTACCAGACGAAGTAGTCTGCGAAACCGGCGCGTTGGATAGTACTCAAATCAAGAAACTGGAAGGAATGGGCCACACGCTGCGGTACCGTAAAGCGATGGGCCGTGTAGATGCCATTCGGGTGAGACCCGACGGTAAACTGGAAGGCGGTGCCGACCCGCGTGGAGACGACACCGCTGCTGGTTTTTAAACCACGGGTTGAACCGGTTGGTTGGGAAGCGATTCAGACTCCAGCACGTGGTTGGGAATATCGATAATGAAGGAAGTACCTTCGCCAATGCGTGAATTCGTTTGGATAGAGCCGCCCAGCTTGTCGATCGTTTCTTTAACGATATACAAACCAAGGCCGGCACCTTCACTGCGCTCCGTGGCCCGGAAGAACATATCGAAAATTTTGTTAAGCCACTCGTCCGAAATCCCAATGCCGTTATCACTGAATTTGATTTGCGCGCTCGTATCGTTAATCACGACGTCGATCGTGATAAATGGATTCTTCTTTCCGGCGTCACGATACTTAATCGCATTCGAGATCAGGTTGTTCAGAATCACCGTGAGTCGATAGGGGTCGGAATACAGCGGCGATTGCTCTTCTACACGGATATTCTTCTCGATTTGCTCGGAGCCCTCGTGATACTTCAAACGTTCGAAGCCGTCTTCAATCAGGAAACGAATATCAACACGTTCCAGGTGTATTTCGGACCGGGCATTACGAGAGTAATCCAGAATCTCTTTTAATGTATTGTCGAGTTTATGGATACTATGCTCCATCATGGCGAAGTAGTCAACAAACTTCCGGCTTTCGCGTTCGTCTTCAGCATGGGCCAGGCGTACAAGGCCCAGAACAGACATAAGTGGAGCACGCAGGTTGTGCGACACACTGTACACGAAGCTGTCGAGTTCCTTATTGATCTTAACAAGCTCTTCGTTCTGCTTGCGCAGGGCATGTTCGGCGCGTTTACGCTTCTTTTCAATGCTCCGTTGCTTCAACGCATTAACGATCGCGGACGGAAGCCGAACCAGGTTAGACTTCAATACGTAGTCGTCAGCACCTTGCTTGAGACAATTCACCGCAAATTCTTCGGACACTGTACCCGTCACAAGAATGAAAGGTACGTTCAGACCTGCCTTCTTGCAAATGTTCAGCGCCTCGACCGAGTTAAACTGAGGTAAGGCGTGATCCGATAGGATCACATCTGGAGTAAAGTCTTCAATGGCTTTGACAAATTCGTCACGAGTATCCGCATAGCGGCTTTTGAAGGGAATGCCGTCTTTCCGTAATGTTCGTTCAATCAACCCGATGTCGTCCTCAAGATCTTCGAGCATCAGAATCTTCAATACTTTTTCTTTATCCATACAAGGCCTTTTCGATCCGTTACGTACTTCACTTATTCGATATGTTGCTGGGCGGCTCATTCAGGATTAACCAGAAGAACCCGATTTCGGATACCGCTTTGACAAACTTGTCAAACTCTACGGGTTTTACGATATAAGCGTTCACTCCCAATTTATAGGACTCGATAATGTCGCGTTCCTCTTTTGACGATGTTAACACCACAACTGGGATAATTTTTCGGTAAGGGTCGTTTTTGATCCTCCTTAAAACTTCTATGCCATCAATTTTGGGCATTTTTATGTCCAACAATATGATTTTTGGCATCGTGTTGGTCTTGGATGAGAAGAGAAAATTCAGAGCCTCTTCCCCATCCTGTAGGTGTAGCAGGTGGTTGGCTAAATTATACTTCTTTAAGGCCCGAATCGTTAGTTCCGCGTCATCAGGATTATCTTCTACTAAAAGGATTTCCACAATATTATTGTCCATAGCGATTTGTTTATAATTTAGGTCTATCGGCACACGCCAACTTCACCGTGATATTCCTGATACGTGTTGCGTTCCTGTTGCAGACTTCAAAATTCCATGCCCTGCAAGGCACTGCGGCTCGGGCAATACCATACTGTGATTATTCCTGCTTCACCGTCGTTCATATACATATTACCGCTGCGATCGTTCACGTTATATATCCCGTTCGGGGATATATTTTCCCCGAAATACAGTGGCATTCATAGAAAATTCACCTCCTGCCACATCACAATTTAATTCCATATTCCGTCTCTGCTACCTGAATCTACACTGCCGGTAGACCATCCGATATAAAATCAGCCCTTGTAGTAAGATCTACGATATATATGGTAGGTATATATACCGATGGATTTCGAAAAGTAGACCCGCTTTCTCCGTTTTCCACAGCGCTTATATCGGGGAGAACTTTCGGGACCAATAGCAGTTTTTTTTTGCTAAAACATACGGAATTGCCTCCCGACCGGATACCGGCAAAAGGCTTCTTTCTGCTATTAACGCACTTCGGGTTTTCCAGGTTTTGCAGACGCCGTCTGAACGTCGCAACACAGGCTGGTACACCCTGCAGGGACTTTCAGGATCAACAGTAAAACATCGGCGTACGCTGCAAGATGGCGAAGATCAGACCGACCACATCGCTCCGGATCATGCGGATCAACCACGGTCCGCCATATAAAAAACACATAAGGCTTCCAGCTGCTGTCATCATTGCTTTTACCTGGATCGGCATGATAACAGACTTGCTCAGAATATTCTGGCGCTTATGCTTCAAAAAAAGCTCGCGTAGGCGAATATTTACATCTCGTGTAAAATCAGATTACAATTCACAACACTTCTCCGGAATGTAATCCTCATACTTTATTTCAGATCATTGTTGACCTATAGCGTATACACCACACAAAGCCAGCTTTACATAACACATAAGCCAACGGTTGTACATGGTGTAACACGAGTACACATATAAACTTATCAAATTCTCTAAAAAAATAAAATTAGGGCTACTGTTTTTTTAACCCGCCAGACTCCGCCTGAGTCCCGCTTCTCCTTCTGGGAACTCCTTTAATTTACAGAATAAAACACACCGGTTTCTACGTCTTTTTACGTATATTTTGGTAGCAGGCGGGCATTTCCGTTGTTCAACGGCTTGTTATGTATGCCGGTGGTTAAAGCAGCGTAACGGCTCTAACCACCGGTCAGATGTTATGATTTCTTGATCGTGAATTCAACCCGACGATTTAAGTGTCGTGTTTCTTCTGAATCGTTACTCGCAATAGGCTTGGACCCACCATAACCTTTCCCCTCGATACGCTTGGCCGCAATACCCTTCGATACCAGGTAAGCCTTTACCTTGTCCACACGTGCCTGCGACAGCTTCACGTTCTGTCCGGGAATACCGCGGTTGTCCGTATGGCCCGACAGCTCGATCCGTACGCGGTCATTTGTCTGTAAGAAGGCCACTACGAGGTTAAGCTCCTCGTACGAATCAGGCAAAAGCTCTGTACGGCTCTGCTCAAATAATACGTTGCGGAGACTCACCGTGGTTCCCACCTCGATAGGCTGAAGCCTGAAATTCAATTCAAGATCCTTCATCTCGAACGTCTGTACGTCCAGCTTCTCCAGGGTACTGATAAAGCCCGGAGCTTCAATCTTCACGATATACTGCCCCGTAGAAACAATACGCAACTCATATCCCTTTTCAGGGAAGGTCTTTAGCGGAATCGAAAGACCCGATGCGCCGGTAAAAATCAGCGACGCCGTTACGCCTTCACCCGTACGGGCATTGACTACCTTGCCGTGTACCGTAACAAGGTTGTCGTTCACGGGCGCCGCACTGTTCAGCGTGGTATCCATCCGTACGCTCGCGGTAGCAACCGGTGCGGCAACAGAATCTATGGGTGCCGGAGGCGGCATATCGTCCGGGCGATACTGTTTCACATCGCCGTAGCCATCGCTGTTGGTGGTACTGCTATAAAGCGAATAACCCTGCTGCGGATAGAGACGATAATACAATTCTCGCCCCGTGGTATTAACCTGGGCACCGAGGTTCTCGGGAGCAGACCAGTTGGTCCAGCTCTCGTCCAGGCGCTCTGTTTTATAAATATCGAAACTGCCGCTGCCTTTACGGCCGTTACTGGAGAAATACAATGTTTTGCCATCCGCCGCCAGGAAGGGGCTAAGTTCCTGAAAAGGTGTATTGACTACACTTCCCAGATTTTTAGGTTCAGACCAGCCGCCACCCGCTTTCACTGTCACGTATAGATCTTCCACCCCGCGTGTGCCGTACGTTTCAGCCGCGAAGACGAACACCGTTCCATCAGCAGATAGGGCGCCCGATAGCTGCCCTGACTTGTTCTGAAAATAAGGGATGGTAATGTTTTCCGGAGTAGACCAGCCGCTGCCGCTTCGACGAGCCACAGAAATGCCCTGCGTGCGTGCTGCTGCAGCTGACCGGTGGTCGTAGTGACTTAACAAATACAGGCTCTGCCCATCGGGTGAAAAACCGGCAACGCCGTTATACGCGCGGTCGTTGAGCTGCCCGCCACCATGTACTGGCGCAGACCATGTGTTGTTCTCATTACGCTGAGCAATCCAGATATCGCCCGGATCTTTGCGCCCCCCCACATTCTGTGGATGATTCGCTACCGTTATATACAGGCTTTGCCCATCCGGGCTTATAACAGGATTCAGTTCATCGTAGGGAGTATTGACAAGTTCGAATGGAGTGCTTGCCAAAGGTTGTGCCGCTGCAGTATATGCTACGACCACCTGGGCTAAAAATAAGTAGGCTCTCATGCAAGTGTGTAAACCCTGTAAATATATTTCAACTGCTTATAAAGTTCATGTTTACGCGCAAGTCTTTTCTCCGGGACATCGCCCATTGACCATAATCGCACGTCGTTACCGGCTGATCCATGCATTGCCCCGTATCGTAAACCGCCAGGGCAACTTTGCGTCATCGCCCGCATAATCAATACCAATTCGCGGCGATGCCTCAATATTCTGCGCGTCAATCGTATTCCCTAAATCTTCAAGCCAAACTTCGTTATCCAGCAAAAAATTGCCATTGAACTTTCTGTCAATGCCCAAAGCTTTGGTCAACTTGCCGGGACCAGAGGTAAGATGTATCGGCTGGCGCACCGCGCCGCGGCGTAACTGCATTACATCAAGCCCCGCAAGCGGCTCAATAGCCCGTATCAACACCGCCTCCGCAGCGCCTTCGACATTGGTTACCACATTGAATAAGTGATGAATGCCATAACAGAGATATACGTATGCGTAGCCACCTTTCTCGAAAAGCATAGCGTTACGTTCTGTTTTTCGGTTAGCATACGCGTGGCAACCACGCTCCTGCCAGGAGTAGGCCTCCGTCTCCACGATAATACCAGCGGTAACAATGCCGTGTAAACGGGTAAACAACCCCTTGCCCAACAGTTCGCGGGCAATCGTAACCACATCGTCGCGTTGATAAAATTCTTCCGGCAGTTTCATCGTAGTCCGGTGCCCGGCAAGACGTTAACATTTCATTTGCAAATGGCGAACGTGCAAATTCAATCGAATGTTTAACTTTGCCGCCGTCTCACACCAGAGACAAACATAAAATTAATTCCACCATGAAAAAATTGTTACGTATTGCCGCACTGGCCCTTATGGGATTTGCCGCAAACGCACAGGTTCAAACCCCATCTCCCAGCCCCGCGGGGTCTGTATCCAGCGTAGTTGGATTAACAGACGTTAAAATCGATTACTTCCGCCCACGCCTCAAAGGCCGTAAAGTATTCGGCGATAACGCGATGTATCCTTACGGAACCATCTGGAGAACAGGCGCTAACAGCGGAACCAAGATCTCCTTCTCCGACGACGTTAAAGTAGAAGGCATTGCCGTACCAAAAGGTGAATACCTCATCTTTACCTGGCCTGGTGCTACCGAATGGACTGTAGCGTTATACAAAGACCTCTCCATCGGCGGCTACACCAACAAATACGACAAAGCTCAGGAAGCTGCTAACTTCAAAGTAAAGTCACGCAAACTGACGACCCCTATGGAAACCCTCACGATCTCGATCGACGACATCGCCGCCGACAACAAGAGCGCCAAAGTTTCGATTGCCTGGGAAAATGTATCCGTGCCCTTCACGATCACTGCAGACTACGAAGCTGCAGTTATGAAATCAATCGAAGCCAATACCAAGGTTAACCCTAACAACTACTTCCAGGCGGGTGTATACTACCTGGATAACGGCAAAGACGCCAAGCAAGCCCTTGAGTGGATTACCTTAGCTGCCGATGCCAACCCAAAAGCCTTCTGGATCCTGTATCAGAAAGCCCGCGCACAGAAAGCTGTAAACGACAAGAAAGGCGCCCTGGCCTCGGCCAACGCTTCGCTCGAAATCGCTAAAGCCCAAGGCAACCGCGACTACCAGACCATGAACGAAGACCTCATCAAGTCTCTCAAGTAATCGTCAAACATACCAACAGAAAGCCCATCCGGAACCTCCCGATGGGCTTTTTTATTGCGTACTCACGAAATCCCACAGCCAGGCTGGGGCTGATCGTTAGGGCTGTAAAGCGCCTCAGCGTACGGTACGGTAACGTGCATAACACGAAGTGGCGTATACCTGAACCTAAACCTCCTCCAATCTCCATTCTCGTAAAATTGTTTGTGTTTAACCGGTTCATCATAAACCATCCTCTACGCTTCCCATTCATACCTATAAATAAAAAATCCTCCCGCGTTTGCGAAGAGGATTCTCTTGCCGGTTTAAGGCCCAGGGTAAAAAATGCTATTCTAAAACGTCCGGAATTACCGGCCGTTCATAGGCATGGTTGTCTTGAAGTTTATCTTACGGGTATCTTCTGCCAGAATGCTTTTAAGCTCGTCGTCTTCAGGAGTAGCCTTGATCTTAGGCACTTCCACTTTTTCGGCAAAAAGGTCAGAGAAGAACCAGATCGAACCGGCCAGCATAATACTGATCAGCGCGCTGGTAAGGGCGCCCGGTACCGGCAGCTGCCATACTTTGTAGTACAGAAGGTTGGTAGCCAGTGAACCTACAGCATAGATTTTTGAAGGGAGACGTTTGCCATTCAGAATGAACATCAGGATGGCAGACTCGATAGCAACAGCGAAAATAAACGCGTGAATCCAGTTTGGCGCTGTGATGCGGCGCTGCGACATGTCGAAGCCAAGGTCGAACACTCGAACCGTTTCGAACAAGTGCATAGTATGCACAATTTGTGATGTGATCACAGCCAGTAATGTCAGAAATACGAAGGCTTCCGAGCGTAAAAAATTAACCGTTTTTTTCATGGTCAGGGTCGTGGTAAAGTAGCGTTTTTCGTTTTGTCACTTTGCACCACAAGATTAACAGTAAATTCATAAACGTCGGGTAACATTACGACCCTACACCATGCAGATGTAAGGGAAATACCCGAAAAAGGAATTCGTCCCACCACGACTCGGCAACAAATTCCCGCGTTTGCTCAGTTTGTTTCGATGAACGATGTTAAAAAGTCGATGAACGACAATGGATTATTTGTGTAAACAACATGAGCACTGAGAGTCAAGCCTACTTGTATTGACAGGTTTTGACCGATAAACGCAGATTTTCAGCCAAAACGGTCGCCGAATTCTGGGGCATTACACCGGGTTGCCACGCATGTGCCTGCACACATCGCTTTGTAACCCAAAAGTTTACGTCCTAACGCTTAAACGCCTGCCTTCCGATCAGCTTCCAATGACCTGATTGTTTTTGCCATACCAGTAAAACCCCTAGCGATACCGTGCCAGGCTTACCCCCATCGTTGGTTTCCGCCGCCAACGCGTGACGAACCATCGCCACATCGCCCGACAGGGTAATGATTTGTTCCGATAAGGCTATCGTTACAAAGTCTGACTTGCCCGAAGCAATCGTCTCGACAAATGTAGCCTTGTCTTCTATCTTCCCGCTGGAATGACCGTAGCTCAACTCCCGGGCGGTCAGCGCATCCAGAGCAGCCTTGTCGGCGTCGACCATTGCCTTGCGCAACTTCTCGACTGCGGTAGCCACATCTTTCTCGGCGGCCGACTGTGCTAACGCGCCGACGGCCATAAAACATACCAGCGTAAACGAAAAAACAAGCTTCTTCATATCACAAAAACGTTTAAGGTTTAGGTACGCCGCCAAGGTACTGCTATTCACCTGATAATCAATACCATTTATCAAAAGCAGTTGGCTTACGGCTTCAGTTCCGCATGGCGTTTACCCGAAAGTACGGTAAACACCAGCGAAAGAATGATAACGCTCGCACACCCGATCAAATTGTAGTGCAGGAAGGCTATTGCTGTAAACTTGTAACACATCAGCACGATAATCTCTGAAATGATGGCTGCCACAAATACGGCAGTCCCCCCTACCCGCTTCAGGTAAAATGCAGTCATGAAAATGCCGAGTATCGTACCGTAAAACAGCGACCCAACAATGTTCACGAACTGAATAAGGTTATCGGCAAACCGGGCAAGTGTAGTAAACACCATCGCCAGCACAGCCCATAGTAACGTAAACCAGCGCGAAGCCGCCAGGTAATGAACATCCTTACCGCCGGGCTTTACCTGTCGGTAAATATCCATACAGGTGGTCGACGCAAGCGCATTCAGCTCACTCGCCATAGACGACATAGCCGCCAGGAAAATCACCGCCAGCAGCAGCCCAATAACGCCGTGTGGCAGGTTGTTCAGCACAAAGTTCAGGAAGATATAATCCTGGTCGTTCGTCTTTTCGGTCTTCAGCGCACGGCCAATGTTCTTCTTAACTGAATCGCGGAGCAAACGCTCCTGCGCCTGTAGTTCTTTTACCATAGTGGCCGAGCGGTCTACAGCAACGGCGTCGCTACTGTGGATAGCATCGACCAGTTCGTCTACCGCCACACGCTTCTGTTTATATAATGCATCGTACGCAATCTCCTGCATCGCCAGCGTATCGGCCATCGATGTTTCAAAGGCCTGGTTCTTCAACACCTGGTTATGATATACCGGCGGTTGATGAAACAAATAGAATATCGATACCAGCACCCCGATAAACAAAATGAGGAACTGCATAGGTATCTTGAGAAGCCCGTTAAACACAAGCCCAAGCCTGCTCTCGGTCAATGATGCACCACCCAGGTAACGCGCCACCTGCGACTGATCGGTGCCAAAGTATGCCAGAAACAGGAAGGTGCCGGCAATAAGCCCCGACCATACGTTATACCGGTCATTCGGATTGAACTTGAGATTGACCAGGTTCAACTTACCCAGCTCTCCAGCCATTGTCACCGTATCGCCAAACGAAACATGGCCGGGTAGCAAACGCCAGGCAAGGATTCCAGCCAGGATCATACCGCTCATGATCACAGCCATTTGCTGCCGCTGCGTAATACTCACGGCCTTAGTGCCGCCCAGTACAACATACACAATCACCAGCGAACCGATCAACAGTGTTGTCAACGTCATGGGCCAACCAAACAGCGTAGACAGTACCAGTGACGGCGCGTACAGCGTAATGCCTGCCGACAGTCCGCGCAGAATAAGGAACAGCCCGGCCGTGAGGTATCGCGTCTTGCGGTCAAAGCGCGACTCCAGGTATTCGTATGCGGTATACACCTTTAGGCGATAATAGATCGGCACAATCGTGGCCGAGATAATGATCATGGCCAGTGGCAATCCGAAATAAAACTGAAGAAAACGCATACCGTCTTCAATGCCCTGCCCGGTAGTTGAAAGAAACGTTACCGCGCTGGCCTGTGTAGCCATAATGGAAACGCCAATCATCCACCACTTCATCGTATTGTCGCCTTTCAGGTAGCCCTCCATCGTGGCGGTGGCACGGGTGCGCCATACGCCGTAAAGAACAATAAACGCTACCGTACCACCCAGTACGATCCAGTCAAGATAATTCATGCAAAGGCGCGGGTTATGCAGTAAAACAAGATCATCTCCAGCAGCAGAACACCGGCCACCAGTATATACCAGTGGCGCCAGGTGCTGAAAACGGGGGGCTTATCCGTAGGCTCAGGCATGGTGCGTTTGATGGGTTAGTTTATTTCGTGTCTTTTGTAGTGCTCTTTCCTTTGCCCTTCTTCGCGGCAACAGGCTTTTTACCGGCCGATACCAGGTTGGCAAACAGCTTGTAAGCTCCGGGAACACCTTCAGGCAACTCACGGAAGAACGACAAGCCGGTATACACATAATAGCCTTCACCGTATGGCGCTACAAGCAAGCTGCCATCCTTCGCCGTTTCGTTCTTATCGTTCATTGAAAGCAGTGCGGTATACTGGCTATCCCACGTCTTGGGGAAGTACAGGCCACGTTCCTGAACCCAGCCGTCAAAGTCCTTTGCGCCAATCACGTTAGGCGTATTCAATACCGGGTGTTGTGGGGCGAGTACACGTACGGCGGCATCCTCTTCCGTTACACGGTCGCGCGACAGCGTAATGGGGAACGGCGCAAACGTGTCGGTCTCCATATCGCCGTTGGTATTGTATTGCACTACCAACGTGCCGCCGGCCTTAACATACTCCAGCAACGTATTCATAAAGTAGCGAATGCGCGGGTTCGTATTCAACGCGCGTACACCCAACACCACGGCATCCATACGTTTTAAATTATCGGCGGTAATATCTTCATTCTTCAACTCTACCACAGTGTAGCCCATCGTACGTAAGGCAGCCGGCACTTCATCGCCGGCACCACGAATGTAACCAATAACCTCACCGGCCTTTTTCAAATCCAGACGGGCCACCTTAAGCGTGGCCGCCGGCAACAGCGTTTGGATCGGGAAGTGATCGTAGTCGATTCGTTGTATCGCACGGTCATAGGTCTTTCCACCACTTTCAGCAAGAGCACGTACCACACCGGTAGATTCTCCAGCAGACGGATATACCGTAAACGACCGCGCCTGTTCGCCTCCGAAAGCGGCTACATCAAACGGAACGGACGCCGGCTCAACGCGCCAGCCTGTCGGCACCTCAAGCTTCAGCGTACCCTGCATAGCCTTCTCTCCCGCGGATTCCACCACCACCTGCACCGTCTTGGGTGTGCCATCAGCAAAAATCAACACACGCTCCGACAGGTTTACAAACACCGGAGGCACAATCTCGAACGGGCGCCACAGCTCGCCTTTTACCGGATCGGTCCATTGGTAAATCAACGGTCTGCGGATTGTCCACGACTCGCCGCCCACACGCACCGTAAATGCAAAGCTCACCGCCGGGGTGTTTTGCGGCATACCTACATTCGCTGCCGGAATTTTAAACGCCCCCACAGAGTGCGGCTCCTTTAACCAGTAGGGATCGGAGTAACTGCTGTTTGCGTTGATAGACTTTGCCGTACGCACCTGTAGCGGAACATTAGCCGCCAGCGTGTGCGTAAGTACCGTATCCCAACCGAGCTCAGTCGAGGTGATGCGTTCAAGCTGCACTGCCGTGCTCGAGCGGTTCAATACTTCTACCGTAGAGCGTATAGCCTGACCGGGCGATGCCTGGAAGTACCCAGCCTTAACCGTTACATACAAGCCCAGACAATCCTGAATAAGCTGCTCGGTTTCGGCCAGCTTCCGCTCCCGCCACACACTGGCAGGCAACGCTATAATGGCTTTGCGTATCGTTAGCAGCACAGGCACTGTAGCGGCCGGATCTTCGGCCTTGAACTCACGGTTGGCCTGTTCTACCAACGTCTGTATGGCGGCACCACCAGCTACGCGGGTCCAGGTAGTGTTAACGCCTTCAAAAATATCTTTCCGGGCGCTGTCGCCTTTTACAAATTCAAGGAACTCAAGTTGCTCACCGCGGTTCGGCGCGGTACCCCAACCCTGACTTTTATGCTGGCTGCTGCTTTGCGCGGCAATCTCAGTAAAGCTCTTACCCAGCAACGGGCTGTAACGGCCTACGTCCATCGTAAGCACTCCGGGTGTTTTCGCATTGATCGTTTGATTCCACCAGCGGCCTGTGTTTGTATACAGACGTTTGGTCTGCCAGGGCTTACCGGCCCCGTAGCCCGGCCGTGCGGCAACATCAAAAGCCTCCTGAGCCAGTATGGCCGATGCCGTATGGTGGCCGTGTCCTGCCCGCGAGTCGGGTGGGAAACGGGTGATAATCACGTCCGGCTGATATGCACGAAACACTGTAACCACGTCCGAAAGAATTACATCCTTACCCCAGAGCGCCAATGCCTCATCGGCCGACTTCGAAAAACCAAAGTCATTGGCGCGGGTAAAAAACTGCTGGCCTCCGTCTACACTGCGCGCCGCAAGCAGCTCCTGCGTGCGGATCAGGCCCAGCAAATCGCGGATCTCAGGACCAATCAGGTTCTGACCACCGTCGCCACGGGTCATCGATAAATAGGCTGTAGCCGCCAGCCGGTCATTCGCCAGACTGGTAATCATGCGGGTATTTTCGTCGTCGGGGTGTGCTGCAACATACAGCACCGAACCCAGAAAATTCAGTTTCTTAAGCTTCAGCTGAAGCTGCGCCGCATCGGGCTGTTTCGAAAAAGGTTGTGCAAAAGAAGCAATAGAGAACAATAAAAGCGCTGGAATAAGGCTCTTCATGAAGGTGGAATTTGTGTCAAAGTAACGTCAAAATTAACGTCTAATTCAACGCCGGGTTTGTTAACGGTTTGTTATTGGTGATAAATGCCCCGTAGCCAGAGACATAACCGACCGGTTTGTTACAAACGGCCCCGTTTCTCGCCGTTCACGTAATACGTGCCATCCTTGTCAACATAAAGCACAACGCGACTCAACGCCTTCTTATCGTCCGACAAAAAGTAAGCAACGTACTCATGAGCCGAAACCCGGTCCTTAATATCGTCCGTGAATCCAAGATCCAGCTTCACCTGCATCCCCTCCTCTATCTTCCGACTGCTCACACTCCGTACGTCGGTATTCTTCATCACCCGTAACCGGCTCTCACCGTGGCCCTTCTTCAGCACGTTTAGGTTGATCTTCAGGTACGGCAATGGCCCGGTACTCGTCCGTTTCTCGTATTGAAAGTTTATCTGCGATCGGTCTGCAATCTCCCGCTGACGGAACTCAAAATTCAAAACAACCTCAAACTCTTCTTTCGGTTTGAACGGCACTTCCTCCTGCGCCACGAAAAAACACATTAACCATAGCAAAACAGCCATACGCTAGTAGTTAGGTCACTTTCAGGAAGTTACTGAGAAAAACCCAGATAAACCAGCATATGAATGGACCAGAGCGTTTATAACCACCAGCCCTCGGAATACCCTCCCCTGGCCTCCAGCGCTTCCATATCGGATAACGAGAAGTAGCTATCGCCATAGATCGAAATATAGTGCTGCGGCATCAGCCAAAGGTACTCCAGCGCAAAGTCATAAAGAATAGGGTCATAATATGCCTGATCCGTTACGCCCAACCGGTAGTGTGGCAGCCCTTTAAAGTCCAGTACAATCATCCTGGGGTAATCGTGAGGTGTTAGCCACAAAAAGAAATAATCCTCGTCGGCCTGTTCGCCATCGTAGTGCTTACATAAAATAATCTCGACGTTGTCGCCGCCATCGGCATATTTTCGATATTCACAAAGACGAAACTTTAATCCCTTTCTGAAAGCTGTTAATACCACACCCTTCAACACGTCCTCAATTGGTGTCAGGTCTTTCGAAAATATCAGCAATGCCATACGCTCAAACGTTCGGTTGCGTATAACACCATCCTTCATAGTACCCTCCCCTTGCCTCCAGCACCTCCATATCCTTCAGGTAAAAGTATGTCTTCTCATACAACGTTATACAATGGTCTGGCATCAGCCGAAGGTACTCCAGCGTAAAATCGTACATAATACGATCGTAATGTGCCTGGTCGGTTACCCCCAGCCTGTAACACGGCTCCCCTTTCAAATTCAGGACCATTATATTAGGCCTTGCATGATGTTCTATCCACAAATAGAAATACTCAACGTTCTCGTTGTCGTCATTGTAGCGCTTATGTACATAAACATCAATGCCCTCGGTTTTATTTTTATTCTTCCGGTCTTCGTCAAAATCGAATTTCAATCCCCGCTTAAACGCCGCTAGGGCCACACTCGCCAACACATCCTCAATCGGCGTCAACGCTCTCGACAATATCAATAGCCCCATATGCGTATCGAAATCAAAACAAAAATCCAAGCCTCACATATCCCAGCGTACTCTCTTCCGAGCCCGCTACCTCTACCGACAACACCGTCATATTAAACGGTGTAATCCAAACACCGCCGCCCCAGCCGCGGTGCCACTGGCTTGACTTCTCCCCTTCATACCACACACGGCCAAAGTCGTGGAAGCCCAACACGCCCAGGCTGGCCGGGAACAGATATGTACGTAGGGACAGCAGTTTGATACGCATCTCTAAGTTTGAGTACAGTTTCTTGTCGCCATAGAAACGCGTCTTGCGGTACCCGCGCAGTTCGGTGCGGCCGCTCAGAATCTGCGCCTGGTAGAACTCGTAGTTACCGGTGGTCATGCCTCCGCCGATACGCGCCGCGAAAGACACACGCGCCGGGAAACGGAACGTATGGTATAGCGACAGTGCCGTTTCGTACGATGAGAAGTCATGGGAGTACGTATCGGTTGCGGCCATATTACGTCCCCACACCGACCACAGAATACCTTGTGTTGTTAGCGTACGCGAATTGCGTTTGTCCACCGTAAAGTTCCAGCTCGCGCCCAGGTATGTGTTATATTCCTCGAACTCCTCTCCCGGGTTCTCGGCCAGATATTGCGTTATATAACGATCCTTATCACCGGGGTACTCCAACTCTACACGCTGTAACGCCGGGCCGAACTTGAAAGTCGTCCAGTTTCCAAGACGCCGCGTGAGGTAAGCTTCATACCGTTGCTCCTCGAAACGGAAACGGTAATAATTTATAGCACTGCTGGCCGTACGTCCGGGCTTCTGAGTAATGTCTTTATCGAATACCGATTCGTTGCCCATGCCGAAAAAGTTGTTGACGTAGTTGGGCGACTTGATGTCGGCGTTTACCTCCAGCCCCCACTTGCCAATTACATTGGTAAAGTCACCCCGATACAGGAAGTTATACGAGCTCGTTCGCGGCGCGGCGCTTACCAGCAACACATGCCGTTGTTTAAAGGGTGTTTTCCGGAAACCTTCTTTCTGAAACAGAAATCCGCCGCCGAAGAACACCCCATCGTCAGGGTTGAAGTTGCCATAGACAAGCGGCACCAGCCGGTCGTACTTGAAAGACATCCGATCGTAGTGATTCACCGTTGGACTGCCGGATGTACGATCGCCGGTTTCGGTCGATGATGTAATCGTATAGTCCTTCTTTAGATCGTAGAACAGCGTTTTCTTTCGTATTCCTGCCACCTGCGATGCATCCGTCAATGTATCCTGGCCTTCGCCACCGATAATCCGCACCAGGATGCTACGGTTGCTGGTACCGTGCACGTTGAACTTATCCTGGCCGCCCTGACCGTATAGCCGTATCTCGTTCGTTTCACCGCGCTTGAACACGCGATCATAAAACTTCTTTTTCGTATCACCATCCTTCGCCATTGCCGATACGCGAACACTCACATCGCCGTTGCTCAGGCGCTCTACATCGAAAAACTCGTTTTTATTTGAACCAAGTATATCAACCTCGCGCGCCAGGAAGCGATAATGCTCCAGCGCATCATCGACCAGTCGGGCACGCCGTGCTTTAAGCTTGCGGATAATCTCTTCGCCATGCAGTTTGTAGATTTCCGGTGGCCACGACTTAATAGCGTGCTCTATAACCTCGTCGGTAACCCGATTCTGTATATCACGGGCCGTGTTTGCCCACGTTTCTTCCGAAACACCGGTAAGGAACGAGCGGTCAAAATATCGTGCATTGAATTCCAGGCCGGGAGCCCAGTTAATCCGTTCGTCAAAACCTTCAAATTTCGGAAGCGCCCAGCGCCGGCTCCACACCTTGGGCAGCATACCTTCGTTTACAAAAAACGCCTGGTCGCGGTCGCGCGGAATAGGCCGGTACGATTCCCCCTTCTTCGTTTTGAACGACGCCCAGCGCCACTGGTCGTCATGCCGGTCCCAGTCTCCAATCAGCATATCAAAAATCCGTGATCGTACTACAAACTCCTGATCAACCTGATTGTCGTTATCCTTGGCCAGCTTCTCCAATACCTTCGATGTGCTGATGATTTTCTTCGAATTGCCAAAGAACGACTCTTCAGACCAGTCGTCTGCAGGTCGCTCTTCAAACACAGCCAGCGTATTGGCAAATGTGGAGGTGTAGATACCAAAGCGTGGATCTTCGGGGATATAAACAATGCGCGGATTAGTGTGATAAATACCGGCGGCTTCGGCCATCGTCGGAATCACCGTAGCGGCATAAGGGTGCGACGCGGAGATCTGATCCTGAACAAGGTCCTGTGCAAACGTCTTGCGGAACATTTCAGGCACCGCCTTCTCCGGATACTTCTCTACCGATCGTAACACATATTCGTGGCCAGACGAATCTTGCATCCGTAACGACAGCGTCTGCTGACCGCCGCCCCGCTGCACGATCTTCATGCCCCCATGCTCTTTACCAATGTCGAAAACCGGAACATCAATTTCCTGCCCCCACTCGTCACGATAGTTTTGCCCCAGCAGCTTCGCACGACTCTTGCTGGCACTGTACTGCTCACTGGCCTTGACCCGGACAAACTTGCCGGTAAAGTCTCCGTTAGCGGCTGTGGTCGACGGCGCCTCAGGACGTTTTAGCGCGGATAGCTCTTCCGTATAGGCCACCCTACCCTCCGGGAATTCACTGTCTACCTGCCAGTAGGCTATTGTCGCCGTGCCGTTGGCATGTACCGTTAACTTGACAAAGCCTGTTACCGAACCTGCATAACGGGAGTATTTTTTCTTCTTAACGAACGATGACTTACTGCCACCGCCGCTCACAATATGATGTGTTTCGTCTTTAACAATATACTGTAGCGCATGATCATGGCCCGCCGCATAGACACTGCCGGGAAACTCCTTTAATATACCCTGTAACAGACGGCTGTATTCTTTATATATGGGGTGTGGCGTATCCTGAATATCGCCGAACCAGGTGCGGTATAGCGGATAGATGGAACCCACTACCGGTAATGGTATATAAAGCTTACGGTTTAAATCGGTCAGTGGAAAGAGATGATCTTTAGCCCGGAACACACCCCCGTGCTCACCATACGTAATCAGCGGATGGTGCCCGGCCAGAATAATACGTTTCGCAGGATGACGCCGGAATACGTCGCCAATCAGTCCCAGTAATACAGCAGGCGTCTTGGCATCGCAGGAGCTTTCCTCTCCGGGTTTGTCCCAGGGGTGTAGCAGCCACTGCGTATCGATAATGACAAGGACCGCGTTGTCAGACAACGGTATTTCTACCGGCCCGGGGCAACCGTCTTGCGGAAGCAGGCCAATATTGCTGTCGTGCAGCGAATCCAGAAAGGCTTGTTGGTTATGTATAAACGTAAGGCCGTTGCGTTTGCCGCGCTGCCAGTCGTGATTACCCGGAATAAAGATGCCTTGCACACCCAGCCCTTTGATCCAGTCGGCTTGTGTTTGAAGTATCTTTTCTCCCCGAACGCGGTCTCGGTCACCTTCGTTCGAAAGGCCACGCGGATATATGTTGTCTCCCATATAAAGCACCTTGGCCGCCTGGCCGGCAGCCGTTACTTCACGTCGTAACACCTTGCCCATCGGGCTGGCGGCAACGTAGGGTTCGCCGCAGTCTCCAAGCAGGAACAGCGAATAATCACCCGCGGCCTGCTGGGCAGACACAGCGGTGGGCAGCGAATACAGAACAAAAAACGCGAAAATCGTGAGTAGCGGTCTTACCATAGGTGTTAACAGTGTGCGCGTAAATCTACTGACGAACCCCAGATCTTCATGCATATACTGTCGCAATTCTCGTATTAATACAACGGTTCTACATATTTATACACGAAACTGGGGTACCCGCACTCGTTACTCGCAGCTTTTTTATATATTTTTACCCGGTCTAGTTTACCAAAAGCATGGATAGCGAACTGATACGGCAGGCACGAGCGCTGGCAGAAAAAGTATTTGCGGGTAAGGCGTTCGAAAAACGCGCTTTCCACAACCTTGAACACACCCTTGCCGTGGTAGACGCTGCCCGCAAAATCGGCAGCCACTCAAGCCTCTCGGACGACGAAATGGAATCTGTCGTCACCGCCGCATGGCTGCACGACATCGGCTATGAGATCGGTGCCGAAAACCACGAAGATGTTGCCGCCGAGAAAGCCAAAAGCCTCCTTATTTCACTCGATGCCTCTCCCGAAAAGATAGCCGCCGTTACCGAAGCAATCATGGCCACCAAAATGCCTCAGCAGCCCAGGACCATGATCAGCAAAGTGCTCTGCGACGCAGACCTCTATCACCTCTCCTCCGAACAGTGCGACGAACTCGGCTTCAAACTCCGCGAAGAATGGCGAAACCTCGGCTTCAAAGACATGAAAGATAAAGAGTGGCTTCGCTTCAACCTCGATTTCATGGAGGCACACCGCTATCACACACCCTACGGACAAGACGAGCTGCAGCGCGGCAAAAAGAAAAACATCAAACGACTCCGAAAGATACTCGACCCGGAAATGAGTGGTAAAAAGCAAAAGAAGATGGAGGAGGAAATCGAAAAACTCCAACACAAGTTAGACAAGCGACCTGACCGTGGTATCGAAACCATGTTCCGAACAACCTCGTCAAACCACATCATGCTGAGTGAAATGGCCGACAACAAAGCCAACATTCTCATCACCATAAACTCCATCATCCTGTCCATCGTCGTGTCGGTACTCGTTCGCAAGCTCGAAGAAAACCCGCGCCTCATCATACCCACCATTATGCTCGTGCTGGTCTGTCTGGCTACTACCGTACTCGCCATTCTCGCCACGCGACCCAACATCTCTTCCGGTACATTTACCCGCGAAGACATAAAAGGAAAACGCACAAACCTTCTCTTCTTCGGTAACTTCTTCGGCATGAAGATCGAAGACTACGAATGGAGTATGAAAGAAATGATGAAAGACAGCGAGTATCTGTACGGCAGCATGATCAAAGACATTTACTACCTGGGCAAAGTACTGGGCCGCAAGTATAAATTTCTACGGTTGGCCTACAACGTCTTCATGTTCGGGTTCGTGCTATCGATCCTATCCTTCATCGGGGCGTTCATTGTATCCCCAAAACTCTAGTATTTACTGTGCCGATCGGCTTGTCGCTTTAACGTGAGTGGACTTGCCCGCCGGAGTTTTACGTAGGCGGGCGCTGTGTCGATGATCGCCGACGTCTTCTTGAGATAGCAGAAAACGCAAAGACCAACCTGTACCGACATCGTCGATACACTGATAATAGCAAGTTCCATAACGTCTCAGGGTTAGTTAAACTCAAAAGTAGGTCACAGCTAGAAAGGATTTAATTAACAATGGTTTACGTGTAATAATCGGCGCCAGTCGTTCGAAAAATACCTGCCAATGGATCTAACCCGGAAATTAATGAGCAGCCACAGCCGGCGCCAGGCTGACGAAATCGCTGACTTCGTGAACGATAACCCCTTACATTTCAAGGAACTTATCGAAGTCTATCTCGCTGGTCCATACCGTATTACACAACACGCTGCCTGGTCGATAGCCCTGTGTGTACAGAAACACCCCCACCTGGTACGCCCCCACGTGGGTAAACTACTCAAATTTCTGCGGCAGCCCGGCATTCATAACGCCGTGAAACGCAACACAATGCGCCTCCTGCAACACATCGATATACCCGCGCGTTACCACGGCGATGTAACCGACGTCTGCTTCCATTACCTTCAGGACCGAAAAGAACAGGTAGCTATCCGCGCATTCGCCATGACCGTTGTATACGACATCATCCGCAATGAACCCGACCTATGCAAAGAACTGAAAATCATACTCGAAGACGAGCTGCCCTACGCCTCTGCCGCTTTCGTAAGCCGCGCCCGTAAGATTTTGAAAGCAATCGATAAGACTTCGCCCATGGCGTAGTCTATGCATCGGGCACGTGTTTTTTTACTTCGGACAGATCATACATATGAACGTACCGATGGCAAATCAAAACAACCGTAAAATATCGATACTTGGCCTTGGGCAAATGGGCCGCAAACTCGCGCAGCTCTATGCCGATGCCGGTTATGAGGTAACCGTATGGAACCGAACTCCCGGCAAGACCAATAAACTATCGAAAGTCCAGGTTGCCGACACGGCCGAACACGCTCTGCTAGCCAGTCCGTTAAGCGTGGTTATCATAGCGAACAATGCAGGAGTCAATGAACTGATCGGCGGGCTGTCTGATCGACAGATATTGAAAGACAAGACCCTGATAAATTTCACCACCGGCAGCCCCGCGGAGGCAGATGCGCTGGAGAAAAGCGTAACTGAGGCCGGTGGCGCCTACATCCACGGTTCTATACAGGCATCGCCAGATCAGTTGGGCGCCGAGAGCGTAGCCATTGTTTCCTCCGGCAACACGACGGCGTTCGATCAATACCGCGAGGCTCTTACCGTAATCGGTACTAAATTGCGACACTTAGGCGATAAAGCTTCTGTCTGCCTCGCGATGGACATCGCCACCACCACCTGGATGTACGGAGCCTTTGTGGGTTTGATTTACGGCGCCACATTCGCCCGTCAGCATGGACTTGACCTGAAAGACTACGCCGCCATCATCGGCGACATAGCCCCGGATTACACGGACTTCTTTAAGCTGGAAGTAGGCATAATGGACCGGGGAAACTTCCAGGACGCGCAGAATCCTGTGTCGCTCCACATTCCCATCGCGAAACGTATGGTCGAAGCCTTTAAGGAAGCCAACATACAACAGGACTTTTCAAACATAGTACTCGATATATTTTCGAAAACTGAGCAGAAGGGACACGGCGCTGAATCGCTCGCGGCAATCTCGAAAATAATTGCCCCACAGTCGTAACTTGAGCACCGTTTCACCATAACACGATACACCATGAGTCAGGCATTTGTACGCGAGGGAGATGATCAATGGCTGTCGGACGTAGCGCCGACACTCAACGCCCTGATGGCGTTCCTTTCACGCGAAAACAACGGCATCCGGGTGTACGAACGTTCCAACACAAAAGACACTGCCGGCCGCACCATACACCAGATGAGCAACGGCCTCGCCTACGCCAAAGATGCCGCTGGAAAGTGGGAAATTATTACATAGGTCAGTAGCCCGACTACCTCGCTCCTTCTCCTTGCTTTGTATTCGATAGATTTGTTCGATGATCGGAACTGCACCCATTGAACAACACATCTGCAAAACCTGCGCACATACGTTCGAAGGCTACTTCTGCAATCTGTGTGGTGAAAAGGTGCTCGATGCCCGCGACAAGAAATCGACCACGTCGCTTCGCACCGTGTTGATGGCCACTACCATTGCCGACAACCGGTTCATTAAATCGCTGCGGCTTACCGTACTCAACCCCGGCTTCCTTTCGCGCGAATATGTAGACGGCCGCCGCGTGCCCTACATGCGACCGCTACAGATGTTCTTTATCCTGAACGTTATCTACTTCCTCTTTCCGGTACTGCAGCTGTTCAACCCGTCCCTTAAAACACAGGTGAGCTACCTGGCCCACGCGCCGATAGCCCGCTCCATCATCAAACATAAACTGGCTACCGAAAGGATCTCCATGCTGGGACTCGAACTGATGTACAACGACAAAACAAACCGTATGGCCAAGCTTATGGTCGTGCTGTTTATTGCGTTGGCCGCTGTGCCGCTCAGCCTCATCTTTCGCAAGCGCAACCGTCTGTTCTCCGACCATATTGCCCTGGCCATTGAGCTCTCAAGCTTTAACCTGGCCATAAATGCCATCGGCCTGTTTATCGTGCTGGCGCTGATGAATTCGCTGTTCCACTGGAGCCGGGTAACCTGGGGCGTTTACCTGAACGACCTGACCGTAACCGTTATTTTTGTACTCACCAACCTGTACTTCATTTTCCGGGCAGCACAAACCTTCTACAACCAAAAGGGCAAACGCCTGGTCATTAAGGCCTTTTTAGGCATAGCAGGGCTGTTTGCTGCCCTGGAGGCATACAAGTTCATGCTGTTCTTTATTACGCTTTGGACGCTCTAATCGATTAGCCGGTTTGTATAATCGGGCCTGCCAGGGTAAATTATCGCTTCTATTACGCTGACCGTGCTCGACCAATTCCGCACCTACTTTCCCGTATCCGATGATAAATGGCAAGCCTACATACGCTGCTTTACATGTATAAATGTACCCGCGCGAACAGTGCTTCTTCACGAGGGCGATATCTCTAAAAGGGCATACATCATTGAAAAAGGCGCCATACGTGTGTACTTCAATCATAACGGTGACGAGATCACGTCACAATTCTTTTTTGAAAACCAGACCATAGCGTCCATCGAAAGTTTTAAAAAATCGATCCCTAGCCGTGGCTCCATGGAAACCATCGAAGCATCAACGCTCTGGTGGATCGATAAAGCGGATCTCGACTGGATCCTGGATGAACTACTGGAAATCAAAACGATCCGAACGCAGGTAATGGATGCCGTGCTTGAAAGAACATTTCACTACATGGACCATTTCATCTCGTTTATTCGCGACACTCCGGAGCAACGTTACCTTCAATTACTCGAAAATGCGCCGCACGTTATTGTCCGGGTGCCCCAACACTACATCGCATCATACCTGGGCGTTAGCAGCGTTCACCTCAGCCGGATCAAAGCAAAAATCGCAAAAAGGGGAGCTTAGGAAAAATCGCTTAACAAATGTTATCGTCCCGCGCGATCGGCAGACTTTAATTTTGTCCTGAAAACAAAGGATAAAATATGAAAGCAGCAGTATTATTCGAGCCGGCCGCACCTCCCCGGTATACAGACGTGCCGGTCCCAACCCCAGGGAATCCTAACGAAGTTCTGATTCAGGTAAAAGCAGCGGCCATAAAAAACATAGACCGCAGCGTCTCAAGCGGGAGTCACTATTCAAGCCACTCGGCTTCTTCGAAGGGCCGTGGTATCGGAAGCGACGCCGTCGGGCTATTAGCCGATGGAACGCCTGTATACGGTGTAGGACAGGGCACGGTGGCCGAGCAGGCAATCGTTAGAAAAGACCTTTTGGTAAAGCTTCCCGAGAATCTGGATTATGCCGTTGCGGCGGCGCTACCCAACGCCGTGATGGGCTCTGCCATGGGACTGCTGTTCCGCGCAAATATGCATGCGGGAGAAACAGTACTCATCAATGGTGCCACCGGTGTTACTGGCCGCATAGCTGTGCAGCTGGCCAAATATTACGGTGCAGGCAAAGTTGTCGCCACCGGTAGAGACGCGGCAGCACTCGAATCGCTCCGTGCACTGGGAGCCGATGAACTCGTACCGCTCCGGCAGACCGACGAGGCATTACTGGAAAACTTCCGTCAAATCCACGCGCATAGCCCGATCGATGTTGTGATCGATTACCTATGGGGACGGCCCGCGGAGCTTCTGCTTGACACATTAAAAGGAGACGGCATGTTTACACACCGCACCCGGTTCATATCGGTCGGCAGCATGGCAGGAGAAAGCATTCAATTGCCCGCCTCCATTCTGCGTAGTGTCGATCTGCAGCTTTCAGGTTCCGGCTTGGGCAGTTGGACAACGGAAGACGTCGCTGTGTTATTCAATAAAATTCTCCCGGAAACCTTCCGGCTTGCTGCCGAAGGAAAACTCATCATCGACGTCAGAACAGTAGCCTTGAAGAGCATTGAAGACACATACGACCAATCACTGCCGGGAGGCGAGCGTCTGGTTGTGGTGATTTGATGGACACATCAAGCACTGGCGCTACAGCGTGCGTCAAAGCCAGATCGTCGTAAATAAAGTGGATAATTAAAGCGTGAAGCTGAGTTTGGAAATGAGGTCGTTTGCCGGACCGTGATCTTCTACCGGGGTTACCTGGCAGTAGCGGCGCAACGTACGCACAGCGGCCTTAAACTCTTTGTTCATAGCCTGGATAAGACCAAGGTTGAAGTAGCTGTTGGTAAACGCAGGCTCGATTTCGATGGCGATTTCATAATGCACTTTGGCGAGTGCGAAATTACCGACCTCGCCATAGGCATTCGCCAGATTATAATGAGCCTCGAAATGACGGGAATTATGTACAAGACACTTTGTAAAACAATCGATGGCTTTGGGATACGCCTGACTTTGCGATTCCAGGATACCGAGGTTGCAATACGCGTCAGCAACGTCTTCTCCACCGTCGGCAATGGCTTTATAGTAAAGTTCGCGGGCAGCCGGTTTATTGCCCTGCTCGTCGAGTTGCAGTGCTTCCTCAAATGTCGAAAGCTGATTCATGCGCACCACCCTGGCGCCTGAGAACAGATCCAATTGATTTGTAATGGCGGGAGACGCATCGTTTTTACGTCGCCGCACACGTTGAGGCCCGAAGCGTTCGGGAACCGGATTATAGAACTTTACTAACTTTGACATTTCACGCGAAGATACATTATTTACTAATTATTCGCGACCGTGTAGGGCGTGATTACGACACTTTTATCCCGCTTTTCGCCGTGCCGTTTTGGCGGGTTTCTTCTCCTCGGCTTTTGCCGCGGCGGCCTTCTTGCCGGCACTCCCTTTCGCCTTTTCCATGGGCTTCTTGGCTGCGCTTATACTGGCTTTAAGTGCCGTCATAATGTCTACCACCTGAGGCGTTTCCGCCTCGATGCTCACCACTTCTTTGCCGGCGATCTTGGCTTCTACAATATCCTTCATTGCCTCATAGTAGTGGTCCTTCATTTCAATCTGTGTGAACTTTACGGCCATGGAATCCACCAGGGTCCTGGCCAGTTTGAGCTGTTCCTTATCGGGCTTCACGTCGAGCAATTGGGGCACCTCGCGCATTGGACGAACCTCATGCGGGTAGCGTAATCTGTACATTACCATACCTCCTTCCAGAGGCGCCAACAGCACCGGCGTTTCCCGGTCGCGCAGTACCACCTTACCCACCGCCATCTTACCACTCTCTTTCAGGGTGTGGCTCAGCAGGCCGTACGTCTTGGCGGCAATGTCGCCATCAGGACCTATATAATAAGGCGCTTCGAAAAGTGTGGGGTGCACCTCCTGCACATCGACAAAACCTTCAATCTCGATAACCTTTTCGCTCTTTAGTTTTACCTTGTCCAGGTCCGCCTGTTCGATAATGACGTACTGGCTCGGGGCGTACTGGTAGCCCTTCACAATATCCTCCATCCGCAGCGCCTTGCCCGTTACCTTATCCTTCTTCTCGTAGCTCACCGGGTTGTGCCCCTCTTTTGAAAGTAAATTAAAGCTGATAGTCTGTCCCGAGTCGATAGCATTGTAGATCCGGACGGGTATGGTTACCAGCGAAAATTGAATATGTCCTTTCCAGATTGCCCGCATAAAAACACTTATTTTAAAGAATTAGATGAAGTACTCTAATCTACTGATAATGAAATGCATTACCAATATTTGCCTGAACTTTTAATGAAATCCGCTATTTTAGAGTCCACACACATTACGTCTACAAAATTCAATACCCGTTTTATCACCAAACCCCTCTCTATGCTCCGTATCCGCTTTTTAGCCTTAAGCCTTGGTTTACTCTTCGCCTCAGTGGCTACGCTGGCACAAAGTCCGCTTGATACCTATGCGCCATTTGACCCGGCCAATACCCAAACACGCATTGTTACCGACTTCGACTCGTACTACTTCAGTGGCGGTCACCGGTTCTACTCGATGCGCTTCGGATACGATTATGGCATTCCGAACAACCGGCATCGCATGGGCATTGCCATACCCGTAGTACACTGCATATTTAATGGAGACTTTGCCGGGTTCGAAAACACCACCGGCATTGGCGACATCCGCTTTACCTATGTTGGCGTACCTTATCTTTCGAAAGACCCGCTCGGATTGCAAAAGGTAGCCGCCAGCATGGAGGTAACAACACCTACCGGAAATTACCGCCTGGGCCGTGGCGTAGGCTCCTGGGTATTCCGCCCCGGGCTAACCCTGTCGTATCAACTGGACATGGATTGGTACCTGTTCCCCCAGGTGCGGTTCCAGTTCTCGACAACCGAAGTAAACAGCCGCGCAGGCGCCGACGGCCTGCCCGACCTGAACGACCCTCAGAAAGACGAACAACTTCAGAACATAAACCTCACCATTCCAACCTACTACATGCTGCGCGACTGGCAGGGATGGATCGGCCTAACGGTAGACACCGACTTTACATTTGTAGAAGACACCTACTTTCTTTTTGTAAAAACCGAAGTCGGCAAAATGCTGACCCCAAAAACCTCGGCCTTGCTCCAGATAACGCAATTTGTAGCCGGGCAGCCGCGCCTCAACACGGTGTTCAGCGCGCACATAAACTTCTTCCTGCGCTAACCCTTAGTTACGCAGCAGGCGCTCCAGAATGTCGGCTTTCTTTTCACGACTCAACGGCAACCGCTTGCTGCCGATAACCACCTCGTTACCGTCGATGGAGGATATGGCTTTGACCGAGGCAATATACGATTTGTGGATACGCATAAAAGCCGGTGCGGGGAGAATCTCCTCCACGTTCTTCATACGCAGCAGCGTCATAAACGATTTCTCGGCCGTATGGATCACAACATAGTTTTCCATGCCCTCTATATATAATATAGCATCGAAGTGGATCTTCTCGTAGCGGTAGTCGCATTTCACAAAAAAGTAATCTTCGCGGGCGGGAGCTCCCCCACCCTCGGCGGGTCGGTTTCGTAAAGTATAAAAGTCGTGAGCCTTGTTCACCGCCTTCAGAAAACGATCGAACGGGAAAGGCTTTACCAGGTAGTCTATCACATCGAGCTCGTAACCTTGTAAGGCAAAGTTGGGATACGCCGTGGTCATAATCACCATCGGTGGCTTGGCCAGCGACTTCAGAAAATCTATACCCGTTAGGCGGGGCATCTGGATATCCAGAAACATCAGGTCTACCGGAACCGACGTAAGTACACGGTTTGCCTCAAGAGCGCTTTCGCATTCCGCCACAACCTCCAGGTAGTCTATATCGCGCACATACGACAACAGCCCTTCGCGGGCCAGCGGCTCATCCTCTACGACAATGGTTTGAATCTTTTTCATGGCAGTGGTATCGTAAGGGTTACAGTGTAAGTCTCACGGTCATCGCGAATATCGAGCGTATAGTCGGGATACAACAACTCCAGGCGGCGTTTCACATTCTTCAACCCGATGCCGCCAATGTCATTGCGCGGCAACGGCTCGTACGTATTGAAGAACGACGCCCGGAACAGCTTTCCTTCCAGCCCGATATGAACCCGTATCATATTATCGCGATCGGTATGGCTGGAAACAAATTTGAACGCGTTCTCCAGAAACGGTATAAGCAGCAAGGGTGCAAGCTGGAACCCCCTCAGCGTATGCTCCGGAACATACTCTACCGTAACACGTTTGCCGCGCCGTAGCTTCTCCAATATAATATAGTTCTGAAGGTATTCCAGTTCCTTCTCGATGGGTATCGTTTCCTCCGAGCAATCGTAAAGCTGAAAGCGCAGCAGGTCGCTGAGTTGAATCAGCGTTTCAGATGCCTTATCCGGATCTTTCTTAATCAGGAAGTATACGCTGTTTATCGCATTGAATAGAAAGTGCGGATTCACCTGGGCTTTCAGGTATTGCAGCTCTGCCTCTACACGAACGCCCTTGGCTATCACCTCGCGTTTATCAGCACGCAGTTTGCTCATAAGTTGTTTAAGCGCCGTACCAATACCCAGGATGGTAATATTAGACATGATCCCATAGAAGAACACCATGTTGAACGAAAAAGCATAGCGAATTCCCAGCCAGTGCATAACCTGAATCAGTAAAACACTGAACCCCCATGCCGCAACGATCTGAACAGCAACAAACAGCACCAGTGCCACAAAATACCGCTTACGCTGATAAAACGCGGGAGTAATCCAGTACTGTACTGCGTAGAAGTTTCCGGCGTTGAAGAGGAGATATACGAACGTTACCAGGAAAATGTCGTTCGGGTTGGAATACGTGCCACGGTAAACGACCACCCAGAATATATAATAAGCCACCCAGAAAAGAATGTGGTGAACCTTAAACCGGTCAAGCAAAAACCATAAGCGCTCCGTATTCATACTCCTGTAAAATAATACAACAGGAGCCGATTCTTTCACTTTTTATTGACCAACGGAACAAAAGCGTTGACCAACATCAAGGCTCCGGTTTACCATCACGTCTCGGCCCTATGGTTGGTTAAACCGCACCAAAATGCCGGGTTGGTCAGTGGGTACGTGCAGTTAGTCAAGTAAAATTTTTATCGGGCCCGGATCGCTGTTCCTTTGAATCATCAAACGACAAAACACAAATGTTATGAAACGCATCTTCTCTTTACCCATCATCGGACTATTCATTGCCCTGTTGCTCGGTAGCATGTTAACGCAGGCCCAGCAGCACTTTACCGCCGAAGTAAAAGGCAACGGCACGCCGCTTATCCTGATTCACGGTCTTACCTGTACCGGCGAAGTGTGGAAAGAAACCGTAGCCCATTACCAGAACAAATACCAGTGTCACATCCTGACGCTGGCTGGCTTTGGCAATACCCCTCCGGCCCTCACCGAAAACTTTCTCGAAGCCGTAAAGAACGATGTTCTGGCTTATATAAAAACAAACAAACTGAAGAAGCCGGCCATTATTGGCCACAGCATGGGTGGTTTTCTGGCCTTCTGGACAGCCGCCAGCGCACCCGGCACCTTTAGCAAGGTTATCGCCGTAGACGGCGTGCCATTTATGCCTGCCCTGCAAATGCCCGGCGCCACAACCGAAACCACCAAACTCATGGCAAACAACATACTAACCAGTATGGGAAACCAAACCCGCGAACAGTACCAGGCCGGAACACGCATGTACCTGGCTACCATGATAACCAAACCCGAGCACGTTAACGAAGTGGCCACCATCGGCGCCAACAGCGACATTAAAACACAGGCACAGGTAATGTATGAAATGTATACTACCGATCTCCGCAAGACGATTGCCGCCATAGACTGCCCGGTTATGCTCATGGGCAGCTGGATTGCCTATAAAGATTACGGCTTTACTGAAGATGTAGCCACCAAAGCCTATACCGCGCAGGTTGCCGCCATACCCAATGTTAAAGTAGAGATGTCTAACACCGCCAGACACTTCATCTTTTACGATGACCCGGCATGGTTCTTCCAGAAGACTGACGCCTTCCTCAACTAACAGCTAAACCGTATAAGAAAACTGCCCGGTTCTTTCACCAGGCAGTTTTCTCGTATTTAGTCCTCTCCGGGAATCTCGATGTTACACTCGTGGCTTATGCCTTCGTACAGTTCACACCAGTCTATCCAGTGTTCAAGCTCGGGGTGCATCGGCGCCATGCTTTCGTCATCGCGAAAGATATACAAAGCACCCGCCGCTGTGGTAACCGCGCGTTGCAGGTCTTCTATCCAGCGTTGCCAGAAGGCCACATCGCCCCATTCGTTGTAGGTATACATCCACAGCCCTTCCTGGTATTGGTGAAACTGCTCAAGCTCGTCGGGCGTATTGGCCCTTACCACAGCCAGAATCTCGTTGGCAATATCTTTCAGTGCAGCTTCGTCTTCAGGTCGTGTATAGGAAAAATACTTGGGGAAGATTCCGAGCGGATGCATCAACCGGTTTAACTCATCCAGGTCGTCGCGATGCATCCCCACAATAATGTACGGACGAATGCCTACATCCAGCCGGAGCATTACACCACCCGATGGGGCAAGGAACTGATTCAGCTCAACCAGAAACGCACGGTCTATGGGTTGTGTGGTATAGCGCTCATCAACCGCGCAGTCGTAGCTCCAGTTGTATTGCGTAATCGTAAACAACTCCTGTGTATGTTGCGCCAGCGGTTCACGGCGACTGATCTCTTGCGCCAGTTCCCACAGAATAAGGCCGTCCAGCAAGGCCGCCGCAGTCATCCACTCCGGGTTTTCTTCAAGCCCCCGGTACTCGCTCTCCGTCGGGTACTTCATATATACGTACGCAAAAGGATAGCTTGCCGCATACAACACACGGCTGGCAATGGCTACGGCCGTGGCCTGATACTCGTGATCCTCCTGTTTGTTGCGAAACATCCAGATAAGCTTCCACAGCGCCTCGCGGTCAAGCGTTTTTATATACTTGTTGTTCCAGCGCACCTTACGCTGAATAAGGCCTTCGGCCTCGCTAAAATAGGGTATGCTGCGCTCGGCTTCATCGGCTGTGGCTTCCACCCATTCGTCGCCGTGTTTGGTAAGCGTGGCCACAGACCCATCCGCTGTAGGATACCAGGTAAAGAAATGCTCGTCTTCAAGGTGTATTGCAATCACCGTTGTCGGCGTGCCTTCAAAATCCTCAAACGGCGGTTCACCACGGTTTATGGTAATGTGCCAGCCATCGTCGCTAAAAGCAATGCTGCGCAGATCGGGTGCAAACAGCGGTGTGTTCAACAGCGCCGTAATGTCGTCTTCCGTAATCGACTTGCGCTGTGCTCCCTGCTTCAGGAGTGGAATGCCCGAACGAATCGTCGTGTATAATAAAAAACCTTCCTCTTCGTCGAACAATTCATCCACCAGCTTCTCCCGTACCACATCATGGTCGGTATCGTCCATAAGATCGAGAACGTTAACACGGGCAAAATCTTCAAAGTAAAAACGATAATCGTCTGTTACCACCACAGGGCACCATACATACGACTTGCCGTACATCTCGCCGTGATTATAAATGCCCATGATCATCTCCGTCACGGCGATATACCCCGTAACATAAATGATCTGCCCGCCCACACACATATTCCTGGCCCGCAGGTTGCCAAGCACAATCAGCGAACAGGCGCCGTCGGTATTCTCGTTAATAATCGAGCCGGTAACGTGCAGGTCGCCAACTACAATGATCCCCATGTAGTCTTCCGTATCCAGATCCAGCTCGTTTAACACCACAGATCCGTTGTAAAGCAGGAACCGCTCTTTTACCAGCCCCTCCGATTGTTTTTCGGCTATCGCGAATGGATAGTCTTCGTACTGGCACGGTAGCTTCTGCACCAGAGGCTTAATGTACTCCCAGGTGGTAACCTCGGGTTCCGGGTTACCGGCAGAGGAGAATGTGCCCAGATCGGGCTTAAACACCGGCTCTCCGTCTTTAAGGCGGTGGAGCAACTGGGTATCGCCGGCAAACAGGTATCCACTGTCATCAAGTAATGCATCGGCTACCTCGGGTAGCAGAATGCGGCGCCAGTCGGTGTAATCCGCCGCCGGCAGTTGCCAGCCACGGCAAAAGGTGGCCGCGTTGATACTGCCCTGAATGGTTATTGTATAATCATCGATCAGTAAAAGCTTGCTGTTCACATCCCCGCCAATCGACATCAGACCGTGATTATAAAATCCAATCACAGCCTCCGTTGCCGTAACACTTCCATCGATAACAATCTCCGCGCAACCGGCCCCCAGTACCGTACACGTAAGCGAACCATGAACCAACAGAAAGCACGATACTGTATCAAGCTCGAAGTCAATAATGGGCGCATTTACGGTAAGGTTGCCGTTTACAAGTATCCCCACCGTATTCCCTTCGTAATACAAATCGTATAGGTCGATATAATCGTGCAGCGTGGTGTCGCCGTCATACACCCGAACAACCAGGGTGTCAATATGGTCCTCCAGGGTATCGAAGTCGGTAACCAGGGAGTTCAGCCATCCGTTAGCGATGGCCTCGCGGAGCGTTACAGTAGTATAATTCAAAACGTCAAAACGTTAATAAGTCAAAAAATCAGACCCCGGCTTTTTTAGTTTTACGCAAAAAAACGGGGTTAAACAAAATCTCTACCAGCAGCAGATTGGGTATCCAACTCAGCCATGCCAGCACGGCGTATGCCTGAGGAGTCGTAAGGTCCACGCCGCGCCCGGTCAGGAATATATAAAACCTGAGCGTAACCGCAGCAAACGTTAGGCCATAGCTACGCCACATCCATAGTTTATGTCCGGCGATGTCGTGCTTGCGAATCCTGTCAAACGCCATCGCTGTAAAATAAAACCACAACGCGCTTTGAAGCAGAAAGCTTACCAGCACCCAGGGCCCCCGGTTCACAAAAAGCGACATTCCCAGGGCACCCGGAGCACAGAAAAAAAGAATGCCCATCACATAGAAATACCCCAACGCACGGTGTACCCGGAGAAACCGCCGGGTCGAAGCGGGAAACAACTGGAAGAATCCCGCCACCAATACCAGCCCACTGACCAACACGTGCGAATAGTAAGCCGGCAGGTACCAGCCCGACGCCACCGCCTGCTGCTTAAGCCGCAAGAAGCTATAGGAAGGATCGAAGTTGATATACGTTAGCGAATTGATGGCAAGCCCTATTACCATGAGCAGCAAAACGCCCAGCGCCAAAGTCTTACCAATCCGTAAAAGCCACCGCATCGGTTAAATCGGTTTGTTTGTTATTCGTGCCAGCCTAAATTCGTTAGATCGGTTTAGACCTGGAATCGCTCGTAAGCAGCCCGATAACCTTGTCGAGGAAGGTAACATTGTGACGGTCCACCTCATTAAAGTTGAGGTCTTCGACTTTCGTAATCGTACCTTCGCTTCCGAAATTGACCACATCTACCGAATCGGTAAAGTGATAGTGATAAGATTTAAGAATTTCGCCACGCATATACTGCAACGTCTTCAGCGTAAAAAACTCCGTTTCGTGCTCTACGTAGTCCCGGTCACCATAATGAAACGGTCCCTTAATATACGAGCTATCCATCTTTGCAAATTCAGTGAAGTTAAACCTACGACCGGATTGTACCTCATGAATGCCGTTCTCTCCTAACATATAATATGTATATGCGGGCAGATCGTATTCAACCCCCGCCTCACTATCATTGACCTCATATCCTTCGTATTCAAAACCCGTTTTAATCTCCACAAGGTTACCGCCCACCCGGCGCATGTGAACAATATAATGTCCACTGATACCTGGCACATTCAGTAATGTATCGTTTTCGGGAGAAACAAAGACCAATTGATTTTTCACATAGAAACCGTCGCGACTGTTCAGGTAATTCTCAGTAACATGCGAAAGTACGCCACTTACCCTATCGGTAAACTTTTCAAACAAGGTACGCGAAGCCTCTACATTTTCTATTCCTCCGCCCCATCCTTCGAAGTCGGTCCGGGCTATATTGCCCACTACCTGTGAGAGCAGACCGTTCTGTACATAAAACGACGGAGGTATAATATAACCATATCCGGCGTTCCTCTCATTCGGGATTTCGCAGATGCTTTGCTGGCCGTCGGCAAGCGTAATCTGTTCCGGCAGGTACTGGAATGTCTTTACCCAATGGGCCACAGAGTCTGACGGTAGGTTTGTATGATACGCATAACCTTTGTCGATCCAGCCATACGCCGTGTCATTCTTTACCAATGCATAGACATCACCATCGGTGTACGGAATAATCATGCTGTATTGCGGCTCGATCGTTACCTTTTTAGATGCCAGATCAAAGTACCCAACTTTTCCACTCTTAATAACCTCTACAAGTTCGCCGGGTATGAAACCCAGCGTGCCGATTAGTTCATACTCTACCGGGATAACTACCGTACCGGCCGCGTCAACAAGCCCCATCCTGTACTTCGAACCATCACGTATTGCAGGATCGTCAAACCCCTTTCCCCACTGCCCGTTCACCACATAGTAATAGTTTCTGTCCTGGTAGGTTGTGTACCACACTACCGAATCGTATTGCTTTTGAAGTTCCTTCGCACGGGCATGGATCTCAAGCCGTGTGGTAAGCAGTTTATCGCGAAGATCGCGCGCATAGACAGCATACCTCAGGTCCCTAAAATCAGTATAAAATGTCTTGCCTTCGAGTGTGACAATGACCAGTCCACCTTCCGGTTTCTGCGTTAGGTGCAGCACCAGCATCGACTCCTTGCGCGTGTACGCTTCAGTCCGGTTAACGACCGAAAATTCAGCCGGTATAGCCACATGAATGGTATCGCCGGAACGTGTAATCGTCGCGTTTGAGATCAATAGATTACACCGCATGTCGGCGGCATCTTCATGCTTATCCTGCATAATCAGAACCGCAGCCATGATAGCTTCGCGCGATTGTTTTGTGTCGAACTGTTTCAGGATAACATCATCCGGCTGCTTCAGGTTGTTTTGAAACGTAATCAGGAAGTCGCGAACAACTTCGTCCGAATCACCTTTCTTCAAAATGTTGCACGATACGACCACCAGGGCCAGAACACCAACAAGGGCGAGAAGAGATTGTCTGAGCGACATATAGCAGGGTAAATAAAAGGAAAGATACTGAAATTAAGGCAGTAAGGCCCGTCCACACCATGTCTGGCGATCCTTTGCGATATATCCAACATGTGCGATAATGTCATGTTTCGAACCTTCCAAAGCCTGCGCCGCACGTCATTACGAATACTCTAGACCGTATACCCTACGCCAAAATGCGGTAAAGACTGATACACAGCACGCCACACAACAGCCGGGGCCACATGCGCTGCACTGCACACCAATCGTTGGATACAAAAGACTTGTAAGAAAAACAGATTAATTCAATACAGAAAAAAATACAACGCATGGGTAAAGGCATCTGCGTGTACTCCTAAAGGAGTATACGCGAATGCCTGGTCGTGTCCGTAAGCAAAAGCAGAAGGCTCACGTAACCGTTACCGCACCTTCACCTTAGCACCTAATTCATGCAGTATCGTATACAGCCCGAAATACGTCCGATTAATATACACGGCATCTTTCACGCCGCGAGCCTTCTTCGACTCACGCAGTTCTTTCATGGCTGTAAGCTCTTCGCCAAACGCGTACAGTGTATCAAAGTAAGCCTTATCGGCAAAGTCGAACTGGTCGCCTTCAAACGGGCGACTAAGCAACTCGACAAGCTTGCTAAACACTTCGGTAAAGAAAGCTTTATCGCGGGCAGTATCGTCAGGATAGATAAATCTCAGTTTATAGAATAGCTCTTCGCGCTTCTTCGCGTCGCGCAGCAGGGCGCGGTCAAGCAGATTAAAGTAAACGTGATAGAAGTCTTCGGGAATCTCTTTCACACAGCCAAAGTCGATTATACCCAGGCGGTGATCGGGCAATACAATAAAGTTACCCGGGTGTGGGTCGGCATGTACAGCTTTCAATTGGTGCATCTGGAAGTGGTAGAAGTCCCAGAGAGCCTGACCAAGTTTGTTGCCCACGCCATCGGGAATGGGCTGCTTGGTGAACTCGCCGAGCGGCTTACCTTCCAACCAATCCATCGTAAGGATCTTCGCGCTGGAGTATTCGGGATAATACGTTGGAAAAACAGCGTTGGGTATGTTGGTCGTGCGCGACGAAAGGTCTATGGAACGGCGCAGTTCGAGCGTATAGTCGGTTTCTTCCATCATACGCTGCTCTACCTCCTGTATAAACTCGTCGTACTCTACGGGGTTGAGTTTGAACATGGCCAGCGCGATAGGCTTTACCATGGCCAGGTCAGAACGCACACTGTCGGCTACACCAGGGTATTGTATTTTAACCGCAAGCTTCTTACCGTTGAGTGTAGCCTGGTGTACCTGCCCCATAGATGCAGCGTTACTGGCAGACTGGGTAAAGGTCTCGAAGAGTTGGCCCGGACCTTTGCCAAAGTACTTCTGAAAGGTCTTTACTACCAACGGATATGACAGCGGAGGTGCGCTGTATTGCGCCATAGCAAACTGGCGCTGATAGGCCGTTGGCAACAGACTCTTGTCCATGCTCAGCATCTGCGCCACCTTGAGCGCGCTGCCTTTGAGTTCGCTCAACGACTTATAAATATCACGGGCGTTGTCTTCGTGCAGGGTCGAGCGATCGTCATCGCCATTGATCAGCTGCTTGCCGTAATGCTTCAGATAGTTGCCTCCAATCTTGGCTCCGGTGGTAATAAACTTGGTGGCCCGCTGCACTTTGGTAACGGGTATCCGATCAAACTCTTTCATGCGGTAAAATCCGTGTTCGTATTAGTATCCCCTCTTCCAGGCGTTGTCCGTGCGGGTGTGGCGGCGTGTGGATTATCGGCTTTGCCAGAGAAATTTTCCGAAGTCTAGCATTGAGTCTATCGCGCCCTTTTCAATAAGGTCGAACGCCAGGTTAACCGATTTCTCGATTGCTGCGTCGGTCTTGTCAAATCCAGCACTGTCGTCATCACGCCAGAACAGCAGTACGAAGCCCAGGTGCAACCAGAAAAGTTGCGGGTAGCGCTTCTCCAATACGGGCCGTTTGGCTATTTCGCCACGCTCCTGCCCACCGGCGATCACATCGGCAATAAAGTTCTCGAAAGCCGGTTTAAAAGTCTTCAGGTAGCCAGGAACCACCTCAGGGCGCTTTAACTTACCCAGGTGAAGTAAAATATAGCTGCGGCTGCCTGCCAGTTCTTGCAGCAAGGTGTAGTAAAACGCCAGCACTTTCTCGCGCGAAGAGAACACCGCAAACGACTCATCGGCCTGGAGCCGGTCGGTTGTTTTTACGATAAAACCTCGCCAGATTTCGCGTTCCAGACCTTCGAAAGAACCATAGTGGGTATAAAAATCCTCCTCGCGAATGCCGAGATCAAGACAGAATTTGTAAATGGAGACCGGTGCCGTGCCGTGGAGCAGCCAATGTTCCTTGTACGATGCGCGGATCTTATCCGCCGACGGCACCGAAGCTACGGTTGCCGGTTTACGGTTTTGCTTCTTTGTCGTTTCCATATGCTTGTAAACCGAATTCCGGGGCAAAGGGTTTACACTAACACCAACTATATTTCGTTATAAAACAGAATTATGAAAGTTATCGTCATAAGCCTGCTCCTGATCTCGGCCGTCGTACACGCACAGGACAAACCCCTCACGCCTGAAAAATTGTATGACCGGGCCGAAACGGAATATGATGCCGGCAAATACCGCGAAGCCATCGATCTGCTGAATACCGCACTGCAGCAAAAGCCCGCGCTGGCGTCGGGCTATTTTCTACGGGCTTCCGCTCGCGAGCAGCTCAAAGACCTTGAAGGTGCGCTGACCGACTACAGCATTTACCTCTCCATGCGGGCCGATAACACCGAGGCGCTCTTCAACCGGGCCACAATTCGCTATCAATTAAAAAAATATGACCAGGCCCGCGAAGACTTCCTCCAGCTTCTGCGCCTCCCTCCCGGTCAGACTCAATCCGTTTACTACAACCGGGGGGCTACTGTAGGTGGCGTAAACCAGATCATGACAACGCAAGGCAACACGCGGCCCATCGTTTATAACTATATCGGTATGATAGACCTGCGCCAGAAGGCCTACAAAACATCAATCGCCTGGCTCGACTCCGCTATAAGGCTCGATCCAAAGGAAGCCGATTATTACGTAAACCGCGCATTGGCCCGCCAGAATACAGGCGACTCGACAGCCGCACTTGCGGACTATAACAAGGCTCTCGCCATCAATCCGCGCCACACCATGGCGCTTCACAACGTCGCCGTATTCAAAGGTTCCGGTAAAGCACGCCCGGAAGCGCAGGACCCGCTTGAACGTGCCATCGATAGCGACTCCAGCATGTTGTATCCCTATCTTGAACGCGCCTGGCAACGTATGGAAGGCGGTTTCTATAAAGGCGCCCTGGCCGACTACACAAAGGCTCTGGAGATTGAAACAAAAGATCCGGAAATCTGGCTCGGAAGAGGGCTGGCACGCGAACGCCTGAAAGACTATAACGGAGCTTTCGCCGATTATACGCAAGCCATAAGCCTGAAAGAAGACTACGTCAAAGCCTGGATAAACCGGGCGAACGTATTGCTGAAACAGGAACGGTATAAAGATGCCGCCGACGACTACACCGTAGCCCTTGTGTATAAGGCCGACATCGGCGCCGCATACTACAACCGCGCCATTGCCCGCTACCACCTCAAGCACGCCGAAGCCTGTGCCGATTTGCAACGCGCCGAAACGCTGGGCATGAAACCCGACCCGAAAATGAAGTCCCGGATTTGCCCGGGCAATTAATACAGGTCCGGACGGAGCCGCACAAATACCGCCTCCCGAAACATACGGTCAGGCGTAAACTTCGAATAACTCACCTCGGCAATCACCACCGGCTCCAGCCAGGTCGTCACACGGGCGTCTACAACGTTACCTTCCACCGGTGTCTTTTTAACCACCAGCTGCTTCTTCAGCGTCTTCATGATCTCAGCCACCGTAGCATCGTCAAAGCCGGTGCCCACTTTGCCGCGGTATTCCAGCACATCGCCTGTACGCTCGGCCATCTGCAACGCCCCGAACGTATCGCGGCGGTCGCCGTTACCAGCCGTATACCCCACGATCACAACCTCTGACGTTTGCCTGATTTTAATCTTGAGCCAGTTTTCGCTGCGGCGGCCCGGCGTATACCTGCTGTCCTTACGTTTGGCCATAATGCCCTCCAGGCCGTGTTCGCGCGCCGCGTTGTAGAGGGAAACACCGTCGACCACATCGTCACTAAACCGGTATGGCGCATCCGGACGAAGCGCATCCTGAAGCCATGTCCTTCGTTTGATCAACGGCTCGTTAACCAATGTGCGCCCATCCAGGTACAGGCAGTCGAAAATATAACAGTACACGGTATTGCGCTCCGAAGCCTTGCGTATAGCGATATCACCACTCGTCATGAGCCGGTTAATAACGCGCTTGAACACGGGCTTGCCCATTTCGTCAAGGCATACAATCTCACCGTCAAACACGCCACAGGTAGCGCGGAACGATTTCTCGCCGTGAAGCAGCTCGGGAAAGTGTTTGGTAACATCGCGACCGTTGCGCGTACGGATCGTGATCGTGCCATCTTCCAGTACGATCATCGCGCGGATACCGTCCCACTTCAACTCAAACAAGTGCTTATCACCAGCCGGCGGTTTGTCGGTCTGGCTGGCGAGCATCGGCTCGTTCACACTATGTAGGTAATTCACTTGTGGTTCGTCCACGCGTTCCAGCAGCCATTCCTTTTCCTTCATTGTATGCATGCGGTACTCGCCGCTCGTTTCCTTACCGCTGAGTCTGAAATAGAAGCCATCCTTCTTCTCTTTGGTAACCTGGTATTTACCACTGGCATACACCCACATCTCGCCGGCGCCGTACTGCCCCTTCGGTATCTTGCCGTCAAAAGTTAAGTACTCCATCGGGTGATCTTCCGTCTGCACCGCCAGGCGCTTCACACCGGGGTACGGCGGCAAGCCTTTCGGCACCGCCCACGACTTCAACACGCCATCGCGTTCCAGGCGCAGGTCGTAGTGCAGACGTGATGCGTGGTGACGGTGCACGACAAAGCGGCTCCCCGCGTCGTTACCAACCTGACCTGCCGGCTCGGGCGTCTGCTCAAAGTCGCGCTTCTTTGTATATGCTGCCAGTTGTTCCGGCGACTTATGTTTGCTCGACGCCGGCAGCTTACGGGGCTTCGTTACCGTAGTCTTTCGATGCGTATGCAGCGCTACAGCGCAAGCCGCAAAGTCGGCCCACGCATCGCCATCTGTCTGCAAGGCATCGAGCGCCGTATGCAGATTATAGACCTTCGGGTCTTTCAGTCCGGCAAATACATCCCAGGCCAGGGGCATCGATACCGGGGCTCCCGCACGCCCGCGAAGGCTGTAGGGCGATACAATGCTTTGCCCGCTCCGAATGCGGAAGATATCGATCAGCACCCGCCCCTGCCGGGCTTCCTTCTTTAAGTGCAGCGTGGTTTGCTGGCTGTGCCGCTCAACAAACGGCTTTGCAATAGTCTCAGCCGCCTCGAATACCGTATGAAAATCCCATCGCGCCTCGATCGGACAACAGATGTGAACGCCCTTGCCCCCCGTGGTTTTAACAAATGGCGTATAGCCGTAATTCTCGAGGTGTGCTTTCAGATCAAAGGCCAGCGAAACGATTTTAGTAAACGTATAGCCCTCCGGTGGATCAAGATCGAACACCATATAATCCGGACAATCATAGTTCGGCTGACGGCCATGCAGTTGGTGCAATTCCAGCGATGCCAGGTTGGCGAGCCATACCAGTGTAGCCGGCTCGGTGGCAATAATGTAGTCCTTCTTTTCTTTACCCAGCCGCACATACTCGATCCAGTCGGGCGTCCAGTCAGGTTTATTCTTTTGGTAGAAGCTTTCGCCGGTAATACCGTCGGGAAAACGAATCAAGGTCAGCGCACGACCCTTTACATGGTGCAGCAACGTGGGGGCTACTTTAAGATAATATTCGATAACCTCGGCCTTCATGATATTGTCGTCCGGAAAAAGAATCTTTTCCAGGTTCGACAGTTCAACGGCCCGTTTGCCTACCTGCCCCCATTGAGATCGCTTCGCCATGATTCCTGAAGTTAAGCAAACCATTTACAACAAGAGCGAGAATGATGCCGCTTACCGATGTTACCACAAAGTTCCCGATTTCATAATCCGATGGATGAATCGTAAACCGTATTAAAATCGTGCTTATCGCTATCAACACAAACGAGAGCCAGTATAGCCAATTAATGCGCGTTACCGGCCCGGGCTCTGGTTTTAGAAACACTACGTACAACAATACCACCAGTAGCCCCACACCGGTACTGATTTGCTGCAGCGCATAGAAGAACGGGTAACGCGATCCATTAATCCACGGTACCTTGATCTTGCTGTACAATGGGTCAAGCAATTGCGCAAAGTAACCGCCATTGTGCGTAAAACTATCCCAAAACAGGTGAGACAAAGCCCCGAGCAACGCAGACATAAGTACAATACCCCAATGCTTTTTGGCATAGGCTATAAAGTTCAACGCCAGCATAGGCCTGAGCCGCCGCTGAAAAAATGGCGGAAGGTTATGTACTAAGTTCTTCTTTACGATACGGTGAAACACCACCGACAGCAACACCGCCAGGGGAACGTTGTAGAAAACAACACCGGGCAGCGTGTGGCTAAAGTAGCTCTCCACACTGAGCTTGAAGAAATACTCGAAGTCAGGCGCCATACTTCCGGCAATCAGCGCTGAAGCCGACACGTACTTTAAACGCGAAAAGGGAAGTACTATGGCGGGGTGCGCTCCGGTAAAAGGCATACGTCAATCAATAAGGTTTTCGGGTTTACGGTTTCGTAAAAAAATCATACCTGTTATAAACGTAAGCCCGGCAATCGCGATAGGGTAAAATAATCCGGCAAACGGATCACCCTCCGGCTGTGCGGGCGTCTTACTGAACTCGTACAGGCTGGTGGCGATAAATGGGGTAAGGCCACCAAATACACCATTGCCGATGTGATACGGTAACGACATTGACGTGTACCGGATCCGTGTCGGAAACAACTCCACCAGAAACGCGGCGATCGGGCCGTACACCATTGTAACCAGCACGAGCTGTACCAGCACCAAACCGATCATCGTATAAAACGCGGCGTCACTGAGCAGTACCTCCGTGCGCACATCGGCTTTCGCCTCCTTCTCCGATCCGGGAACGGTGCGTAGTGTCGTTTCCACAACCCGCGTACTATCCGAAAAATGACGTGTAGCGGTAACGGTAATCAGCGAGTCGCCGGCTTCCGACCTTCCGTATTCCTTGCGTATCGTCTTCCTGTCAGACACCTCGGTTTTGGAGCGAAGATCCGCCAACGCATACATACGGCTGTAGATCGGACGATACAGTATAACCGCCAGCAACATACCCGCCATCATAATGAACTTACGCCCTACACGATCAGACCACCACCCAAAGAAAATGAACAGAGGCGTGCCGATCAGCAGCGCAATAGCCATAATGTTGCGCGTTTGCTCGAATCCAACCTGGCAGGTCTTCTCGATAAACGTCATCGCATAAAACTGGCCGGTATACCACACTACCCCCTGCCCTGCCGCCGCACCAAACAACGCGACCAGTACAAGTTGAAGATTTTCTTTATTACCAAAGCTTTCCCGTATGGGATTGCGCGACACTTTTCCCTCTGCCTTAAGCTTCGTGAACACCGGCGACTCTTTCATGCGCATGCGAATAAAGACCGAAAGCCCCACAAGCACCGCCGAAAGAATAAACGGTATGCGCCATCCCCACGTGGTAAACTCGGCCACGCCAAGCGAGCGTCGCACCAGCAGAATCACACCGATCGAAACAAACAGTCCCAGCGTTGCCGTGGTCTGGATAAAGCTGGTGTAGAAACCGCGTTTACCCGTCGGTGCATGTTCAGCCACATACGTGGCCGCGCCGCCATACTCGCCACCAAGGGCAAGGCCTTGCAACAGCCGCAACGCCAGCACCAGCAGCGGAGCTGCCATACCGATACTTTCATATCCTGGTACAAGGCCAATGGCAAACGTAGAACCACCCATCAGAATGAGCGTCACCAGAAACGTATACTTCCGGCCCACCAGGTCGCCCAGGCGTCCGAATACAATAGCGCCAAAAGGCCTTACCACAAATCCTGCGGCAAAGGTTGCCAGCGTCGATAGAAATGCGGCGGTAGGATTGGTCTTCGGAAAAAATTGCTCCGATAAAATAATGGCCAGACTTCCAAAAATATAGAAGTCATACCACTCAATGAGCGTACCCAGTGATGATGCGCCAATAACAAACCAAAGTGTTTTCTTCTCCTCCCGGGTTACGGTTGTGTCCTGCATAAAAAGGGTTCTTGTTTTTTTAATTCACATCGTGCTCAACGTCACCGGTTCAGTCCCTCCCAACGATTATACTATTCTAAATATATACAAAAGGCACACACATCCATCGCCGGCCGACAGAAAGTTGATTGATAAAAGGTCCCATACCTACAGCGCACCCCGCTTCAGGAATACAGCCGTTTGCCTCAGAAGAAAAGTGCCTGAGCTGTGCGATAGGTATTGGCGTGTGCCTCAATAATATCGCGGAAGTTTTTCGAGTATCCGCCACCCATACTAACCACTACCGGAACCCGGTTGCGGCGTGCGCTCTCCAACACCATCCGGTCGCGCTGCCGACAACCTTCGCGCGAAACGCCCAGTCTTCCCAGCGCATCGGTATCCAGAATATCGACGCCCGACTGATAAAATATAAAGTCCGGCTCGAACCGGTCCAGTATCGTATTGAGTTCACGGTCTAACGTAGCCAGATAAAAACGATCGTCCGCGCCATCCGGCAGACCAACATCGCGGTCAGACGTTTCCTTTACCAGCGGATAGTTATGTTCGCCATGCATTGAGAACGTAAACACGCGGGGCTCGTTACCAAAAATCTCCGCGGTGCCATTACCCTGGTGAACATCCAGGTCGATAATCAGGATCTTGTGTGCACGACCGGTATACAGCAGGTGGTATGCCGCTATTGCCATATCATTCAGCAAACAGAAACCCTCTCCACGGTTCGTGAAGGCATGATGTGTGCCTCCGGCAATATTCATAGCAATACCGTACTCCAGCGCGTAGTCTGTACAGGCCAACGTGCCCTGCGCTATCGTTACTTCACGATC
>Ga0065165_1000687_pt1 | contig 48377 bp, 42 predicted proteins | sample AraplaMF_Cvi_mMF_FD_63813 | JGI IMG/M metagenome (GOLD analysis project Ga0065165, IMG submission 63813) | Arabidopsis root microbial communities from the University of North Carolina, USA - plate scrape MF_Cvi_mMF (version 2) (version 3) | ecosystem: Host-associated > Plants > Roots >...
GCCGCGATCTTCTTCTCATCCTTGTCGACGCAGGTGACGTCGTGACCGAAATCCGCAAAGCAGGCTCCGGACACCAGTCCCACATAGCCCGTTCCGATCATCGCGATGCGCATGAAAAACTCTTTCCGTTGTAGGCGGATGTTCCGATGAACACCCTAGACATTTCTCTATCCGGCCGCGCGCCCAACATTAGGGCAAGCGCTGCGCCAACCGAATAAATCTTAGTCCCGGCGCGTGACAGACGTTGCGCAGAACTCCTGAAATGCACGACATGCATTTAGTGCATTCTACGTATGCGATAGATTCACCACATATGCACGCTTCAAGCCATCGTCGAGCGAGGTTGTCGCGCACCAGCCAAACCTTGCGAATCGGCGAGCAGCTTGCGCGGCGTTCCATCAGGACGAGAGGTATCGAAACTGATCTCGCCGCTATAGCCGCCGACTTCGTCACGACGTGCGCGAACGCGGCATGGTGCTGCCTTGGCCGATGCCGGATCAAAGGCCGTGGTACTTGCGATACCATTCGACGAAGCGGCCGAGCCCCTCCGCGATCGTCGTCGACGGCGAGAAGCCGACGTCGCGCTGGAGCGCGGAAATGTCGGCGCGCGTTTCGAGGACATCACCGGCCTGCATCGGCAACAGGTGGCGGATCGCGGGCTTGCCGATGATCCTCTCGAGCGTTTCGACGAACTCCATCAGATTGACCGAGCGATTGTTGCCGATGTTGTAGACGCGATACGGCGCATAGCTCGAGGAGTTCTCCGGCCGCTCGGCATTCCACGCGGGATTCGGCGCGGCCGGCTTGTCGAGGGTGCGGATCACGCCTTCGACGATGTCGTCGACATAGGTGAAGTCGCGCCACATGTCGCCATTATTGAAAATCCTGATCGGTTTATTTGCGAAAATGGCGCGCGTGAACAACCAGGCGGCCATGTCAGGCCTGCCCCACGGACCGTATACCGTGAAGAAGCGAAGACCGGTCACCGGCAACTTGTGAACATGCGCAAACGTATGCGCCATCAACTCGTTGGCTTTCTTGCTCGCGGCATAAAGGCTGACCGGATGGTTCACCGAATGCTCGGTCGAATACGGCAAGGTGCGGTTGGCGCCGTACACCGAGCTCGACGACGCGTAGACGAGATGCGCCAGACCATGGCGGCGCCCCGCTTCGAGCACCGTGACAAAGCCGTCACAATTGGCGCGGATGCTGGTGATCGGATCGTCGATCGACGCACGCACGCCGGGCTGAGCCGCAAGGTGCACGACACGATCGGGCGCGACTTCGTCGAACACGCGCGTTACCGCGGCGAAATCTGCCAGATCGATCTCGTAAAACTTGAAACCTTTACGATGCTCGAGCGTTGCGAGGCGCGCGCGCTTCAGCGCCGGATCATAATAAGGAGTGAATGAGTCGATGCCGACGACCTGCTCGCCGCGTGCCAACAGTCGTTCACAAACGTGCATTCCGATGAAGCCGGCAGCACCGGTAACGATCACTGGCCGCAAGGTTGTCATCTCCTTCATTTCACGAAGCATTGCCAGACCAGGACATCAGAGGCAAGCTTTGGACGGTCGCGACGATCAGGTCAGTCGATCCATGTAAGCGCATCGAAATGTGTAGGAAACGTGATGGCGTCATGCATCCTCACATGCTATCGGCGCGCGAAGATGTTCTGACGATTGCGCCACATGTGCGACACATCATGAAGCGTATATTCGACATCAAGCGGATATTCGGCGCGAATGCTCAGTCTTGAGGCATCATCAGCGCAAGATACACGCAAAGACACTCGCTTAGAAAAAGATCGACTTTGAAACTTTCCATCAACGGCAGATTTCTGTCACAATCGCTTACAGGCGTGCAGCGTTACGCCGCAGAAATCGTCAAGGCGATGGACCGGTTGCTCGCGAGCAGGAATGCACCCGCGCAACTATTGGATGCAGATTGGCAGATTCTCGCGCCACCGAATGCGCAGACGCTTCCCGGCCTGAGCTGCATCCGTATCAAGCAGGTCGGATCGTTGCAGGGCCATGCGTGGGATCAGATCGATCTGGCGCGCGCCGCGTCCGGCACGCGCCTCGTCAGCCTCGCCAATTCCGGCCCGGTGCTTCACCGTGATCATCTTGTCGTGATCCACGACGCGCAGGTCTTCCGGCGGCCGGACTTCTTCAGCCGGCGCTACCTCGCCTTACATCGAACACTCGGACATCTGCTGGCACGCACCGCAACGATCGCAACAGTTTCGGCGTTTTCACGCAACGAACTTGCCGAAGTGCTGTCGCTCAACCCGTCGTCGATCCCCGTGATCGCGAACAGTTCAGAGCATTTCGCGACTGTTACGCCGGATGTCTCCATCATCGAGAAGTTGTGTCTGGCCCCCCACCAATTCTTTCTCTTCGTCGGCTCGATGACGAAGAACAAGAACGTCGACACCGCGATCCGCGCCGCCGAACAACTCGGCCGCGCGGATTTTCCGCTCGTCGTGGTCGGCGGCGACAACAGCAAGGTGTTCGGCGGCGGCGCCACGGCATCGAAGGCCGGCGTCGTCATCGCCGGGCGGCTGAAGGACGAGGAGATTGCCGCGCTGTTCTCGCAAGCCGCTGCCTTCGTGTTTCCAAGCCTTTACGAGGGATTCGGCGTGCCACCGCTGGAGGCGATGTTCTTCGCCTGTCCGGTCATCGCCAGCTCGGCCGATGCGGTGCGCGAGACCTGCGCCGATGCCGCCGTCTATTTCGACCCGCTCGATGCGGACCAATTGTCGGCACGGATGCGCGAGAGAATTGAGCTGGGCCGGATCTCGCCCGCGGAACAGGAGAAGCAGCGGCAGCGGCTCGCGACATATTCCTGGGCCAAGTCCGCCGCAGCGATGCTCGAATTCCTCGCCAAACCCGCGCCGCAATCAGCAACGGGCCACCGGAAACAATGATGCGGCCCAATTATTGCTGCTTAGAGGCGCTAGAGTTCAGGACTGCGGACCTGACTTCTCCGAGACAAGAAGGAAACGACCGTTGTCCAGCGGCCTGAAAATTCTCCATGTCGCCGAAACGGTCCGCGGCGGCATCGCGACCTACCTCAACGAGCTGCATCCGCACCAGAGCGCGAGCTTCGGCCGCGGCAACGTCAATTATGTCGTTCCCTCCGACCATCGCGGCGACCTCGTGAACATCGAGGACGATGCGATCACCACGTTCCCGCGTGACGGCCGCAACGCGATGGGCCTGTTTCGCATGCTGTTTGCCACCATGCGCGCGGTCCGGCAGGTGCGGCCCGACATCATCCATCTGCACTCGTCGTTCGCGGGCCTCGTGGTCCGTCCGGTTCTGTGGCTGACCTATCGACGCTCACGCATCGTCTATTGTCCGCACGGATGGGCCTTCGGCCGCGAGACGGGCCGGCTCAGCCGCGAGGTCACCAAGTTCACCGAGCTCGTGCTGTCGAAACTCACCCACCGCATCGTCTGCATCTCGGAGAGCGAGCAGGCCGATGCGAAACAGGTTGGAATCGCGGCAAATCGCCTGGTCCTTGTGCACAACGGGATTTCCAAGCAGCGCCCCGCCCTCGATAAGGGCGCGGAGCCCTGGACGTCCGACAGGATCAAGGTGCTCTTCATCGGACGCCTCGATCGCCAGAAGGGCTACGACCTCCTGATCGAGGCAGCGCGCGCGCTCGGCGACAAGCTCGACGTGCGCCTGATCGGCGCGTCCGTCGTCAGCAAATTCCGCCGCAACGATCTGCCCGAAAACGTGACGTTTCTGGGCTGGATGAATCGCAACCAGATCGAGGCCGAGCTCGACCAGGCCGACATGGTCGCCATTCCCTCACGTTGGGAGGCCTTCGGCCTCGTTGCGATCGAGGCGATGCGGGCGGCCAAGCCGATCATCGCCTTCCGCATCGGCGCCCTGCCGGAAATCGTCGAAGACAGCGCGACCGGCGTGCTGTGCGACGAGGTCTCGGTCAGCAAGCTGGTCGAAGGTTTCCAGCGCGCAGCCCAACTGAACCTGCCCGCGGTCGGGCGCGCCGGATACGAGCGCTTCGCGCGCCTTTACGACATCGAACAGACCCATCGCACGCTGAGCCAGGTCTATTCAGACATGCTGCACACGCAGAACAGCAAATCCGGGCAGCAGGCGAAGCTGCAATCCGACCTTCCGAACAATCTGCGATCGTAGCGGCTTCCCGATCAGGCCATGCCGATCAGGCCAGCCGGCGCGCCTCGAGCGACGCCAGCTCGACGTCGATCACGCGCCTGTCCGAGAACGACCACGCGACCAAAAACATAGCGACCATCGCGCAAAGGAGAAAACCGGCCGCGAACAGCAATGATCCGGTTTGCAACATTGTCTTCGCCTTCCCTTTTTGTCTGACCGACACCTAGGCGGGTCAGGAATTAGGAAGAGCTTACGGACGCCAGCACGGCGCCAGCTTCCGAATCTAAGCGTTAATGGAGGTGGAATCCGCTTGCAGAAATACTGGTTCACGATTCCGGCGAAGATATCTGCACCGACGAGATCCGCGCTGCGCGTCGGCGATACAACGCAGAGTCACGCGACTTCGAATCCACACTCGAAATCCGCGGAACATCATCTCACGACGACAGAGTAGCCCGTGATGCTCAACGCGGAGAGCGGTTCATTGTTCCGACTGCAGCCTCAATCGTGACATCGATCTGACACGTGTGTGTCCAGTTCGCGAACTGCATATTTAAGAGGACGCACCGCTCACGAATTAGACAGAAATTCGCGCATGTATCGCTGTTCGCAAGTTGCAAGAAGGTCACAGCCATAAGTGCTTTACCATAAAGACCAAGACGTAGCAGTGACTCCTCACCACGGGATTTGTACGGTGATTTCGATTTTAGACGAGTACGAGGAAATGGCGGTGGCTAAGACCGAACGTTTTGATTTTGATTTCGGGATTAGCCGGATCCTGGCTGTTGCTGCGATCAGCATCTCGCTTGCGGGTTGCAATGGCTTCATTCCGCTGGACTCTCCCGACGCGGTCACAACGCAGAAGAATGCCGCGCTGATCACCGAGCCGAGCGCGCCGCTCGCCTACGCGCTGATGCCGGCCAATCCGTCCGTCCTGCAGGCGACCAACGCGTTCACAGACTCCTCCGGAAGGATTTTCTCGCGCCTGCCCGGCGGCAACTACCGCGACGTCACGATCGGCGTCGGCGATATCGTCACCGTGACCGTCTATGAAGCGCAGGCGGGCGGCCTCTTCATTCCACGCGAGGCGGGCGTGCGCCCCGGCAACTTCGTCGACATTCCGCGCCAGCAGGTCGACCAGTCCGGCAACATCAACATTCCGTACGCCGGGTCCATCAAGGTCGCGGGCCTAACGCCGCGCGCCGTCTCGAACATCATCCGCGAGCGCCTCAAGGACCGCGCCATCGACCCGCAGGCGGTCGTGAGCGTGGCCGAGCAGCGCGGCAACCAGATCAGCGTGCTCGGCGAAGTCAATTCGCCGCAACGCTTTCCGGTCGACCCGGGCGGCATTCGCCTGATGGGCGCGATCGCGCGCGCCGGCGGCCCGAAATATCCGTCCTACGAGAGCACGATCACGATCAAGCGCGAGGGCCGCACCTACAACGAGACGATGTCGACGGTGGTGCACAACCCCAGCGAGGACGTGCTGCTCGCGCCGGGCGACGTGGTCTTCCTGACCCGGATTCCGCGCGTCTACATGGTGTTCGGCTCCACGCCGTCGCCGGGCTCGATCGGCGGCACCAACAACCGCCGCTTCTCGTTCGAGAACGACAACATGTCGCTGGCCGAAGCCATCGCGAAGGCCGGCGGCCTGGATGGCAATCGTGCCGACTCCAAGTCGATCTACGTCTATCGCTTCGAACCGAAGCCGCTGCTGCAGCAGATCGGCATCGACGTCTCGCAGTTCCCGACCAAGTCCGTTCCCGCCGTGTACAAGTTCGACATGAGCAAGCCGGACGGCTGGTTCCAGGCGGACACTTTCCGGATGCGCGACCATGACGTGATTTCAGTGGCGGAATCGCCGTCGACCGAGTTCATCAAGCTCATGAACCCGCTGAACGCGGCCACCACCAATGCGGACAACATCAGCTCCGTGGTTGTGAACTCCAAATAGCCCAACTCGGCGCGCTCAATGACGAGCGCGCAGACAAGGCGGCCTCACCCCATTGGGGCCACAGACGAAGACTAGCCTTGTCGGGTTGACGCGAGCAGGAGTGGACACGAGCGTGACCAAGCAAGAGGGGAAACGCGCATTGCGTCGTTTCCGGATGCTGATGAGCGGCATCTGCGCCGCGGCCGCGCTCTCATGTCCAGCCGGCGCGCAGAATGCGCAACCGCTCGATCAGCGCTTCCTGCTCGGCATCGGCACGCATCAGGGCCTCGGCGGCGTCACCAGCGCCCGCGGCTACGTACCCTCGATTGCCATCAAGCAGATGAAGGAGCTGGGGGTCACCTCGTTTCGCGACGATTTTCCCTGGTCGGATTTCGAGCTGCCCGGCAAGCGGCTCGGTTTCAACGCGCTCAACGGCCGCCTCGAGACCCAGATCAGGACCAGCGGCGTCGTCCCGCTGCTCATTCTCGGCAGCAACCACCATCTCGTTCCGGACTCCGATCCGCCGTCGACCGACGAAGCGCGCCAGAGGTTCGTCGCCTACGCAGCCGCAGCCGCGCAGGCGGTCGCGATGCGGCGGCCGATCTTCGAATTGTGGAACGAGTACAATCTCCGGGCGCGCACAGAGCCACTCTTCACCGTCGAGAATTACGTCGCGCTCGCGCGCTTGGTGCAGCCCGTGGTCAAGCAGGCAGTCCCGGCCGCGCCGTTCGTGATCGGCGCGCTCGGCGATGATCCGGGCTGGAAATGGACCGACGCGCTTCTGAAGACCGACCTGCTCCGGATCGCGGACGGCATGTCGATCCACATCTACAACCATTGCTCGTCGCCCCAGGGGCGCACCGCCGCCGAGGCCATCGAGCGACTACAAAACCTTCATCAGCGCGTCGCGCAGGCAACCGGTAATCCCGACTATCCGATCTATCTCACCGAGACGGGATGGCCTACGCCCAATGCGAAATGCGGCGTGACCGAGCAACTCGCGGCCGACAACATGGCACAGATCATCCTTTGGGCATCGACCGCCGGTCCCTGGCTCAAGGGAATATGGCTGTACGAATTGAAGGACAGCGGCACGAAGGCGAGCGAACTCGAGGACAATTTCGGCATTTATCATTTTGACAATTCGCCGAAGCCCGCCGCGTGTTCCGTTCGGGAAAGCTGGAGCTTCATCCGCGGCAGCCTGAAGGCGACGCGAAGCATACCGGCGCCCGGCGTCGTGCAGATCCGCAGCGAGAGCGGAGCCGAGACGAAACTGGCGCTTTGGGCGGAGACTCCGGCAAAGCGTTTCGAAGTTCGATTAAAAAATACGGAACCTCATGCCGAGATCAGCTATGTATGTCAGCAAGCGCCGGCCCCTGCTGCCGGCGCCTGGACGGCGTTGTCGACAACGCCGTTGCTTGTCAGCGTCCAGGGCACGGCCGTGCCGGATATCGAGATCCGGCCATCGAACTGACGCTGCGGCGGGCTGCTGAATCCGAGGCTATCCTTGAAAATACTGATCGCTAACACGCTCTATCCGCCCGAAATCATCGGCGGCGCCGAAGTGTCCGTGTCGCTGCTCGCACAAGCTTTCGCCCAGCGCGGCCACCAGGTTTCGGTGGTGTGCCTCCAGAACAAGCAGGAGCGTACCATCGAGGAGCTCAAGGGCGTGCGCGTCTACCGTGTGCCGATGGACAACGATTACTGGCCGTTCGGAAACGATCGCAAACCCTCCTCGGTGCAGCGCCTGAAATGGCATCTCCAGGACACGTGGAATCGCAAATCCGCCGCGCGGTTCGCCGACATTCTCGACATCGAGAAACCGGATGTCGTCCACACCAACAACCTCACGGGTTTCTCGGTGTCGCTGTGGTCGGAAGCCAGGCGGCGCAATATCAGGATCGTGCACACGCTGCGCGACTATTCCCTGCTCTGCAAACGCTCGACACTGTTTCGCGGCGACGCGACCTGCGCACAACGCTGCACCATCTGCGCCGCCATGACATCGCCCTATTTGCTGGCCTCGCGCATGGTCGATGCCGTGGTCTCTAACAGCCAATTTGTGCTCGATCAGCACACAAAGCTGAAATATTTCCCGGGCAAGGACAGTCGAGTCATCTTCAACATCGCCGATCCGACATCGGTGGTGCCTTCGCCACCTTCGAGCTCGGATGATCTCGTGTTCGGCTTTATCGGCCGGATCGAAGCCGAGAAAGGTATAGAAGTAGTTCTGAAAGCCACCGAACAGCTGCCCGCCGCGGGTTGGCAGCTGAAAATTGCCGGAAAGGGACTTGAAGATTATGTGCGGGCGCTGAAGAGCCGCACCGGACAGAATGTCGAATGGCTCGGCTTTGCCAAGGCTGCCGAATTTTACGCCAGCATCGACATCTGCCTGGTGAGCTCGGTCTGGCCGGAGCCGTTGCCGCGCACGTTGATCGAAAGCATCAATGCGGGACGGGCGACAATTTGTTCGACAGCGGGAGGAATTCCGGAGATCGCGGGGTTTTCCAACATGGTTGGTTCGTACGAGCCCAGCGATCACAAGCGGCTCGGCGAATTGATGCTGCAAGCCCTCGACGAGAGGTCACGCTGGAAAGTTGCCCGGCCGCCACAGCCAGGATTTGCCGAGCGGTTTTCCGCGGACTCGGTGACAGGACAATATTTGGACGTCTATTTGAATAACAATCCAACCAACCGGCAATAGGCCGAAACGGAGATTTCAGCAAAGCCATTTGGCAGGGATAGCTGGACAGACATTTTCGATGAAGATCCTTATCACGTCATCCCTCTATCCGACGCCGCTGGCTCCGAAGGTGGTCGGGGGCGCCGAGACTTTCGTCCGCCGCCTCGCCGAAACGCTGATCGGACAGAACGACAGCGTCGAAGTGATCCGTGCCGCGTCGTCCTCGAACCAGCAGACAGAGACCTGCAACGGCATCGACGTGCATTCGGCGCCCGTGCACAACATCTATTTCCCCTTCGACAAACAGCACAGCTCGCCGGTGCGCGGGATCTGGCACGCGATCGAGGACTGGCAGCAGACCTCGGAGCTCGTTGCAGCGCGGATCAAGGCCTTCAAGCCGGACCTGATGCACTCCAACAATCTGTCCGGCCTGACGACGGCCGTGTGGCGAACCGCGGCCGAGCACGGCATTCCGGTGCTGCACACGCTTCACGACTATTATCTCACCTGTCCGCGCTGCTCACGCTTTTCGGACGGACACGCCTGCGAGTCGAGCTGCATGAGCTGTCAGCTTTTGACCTTCCGCCGCCGCGGCGCAACTCAGCATCTGAGCGCCGTCGTCGGCGTCAGCCAGCGCATTCTCGACATCCATACCCAACTCGGCCTGTTCGATCAGACACCGCTGAAGATGGTCATTCGAAACGCATCGACCGCCGATGTCGGCAACGCGGAGACCGTGATGACCGGCGGCACCGTGACGTTCGGGTTCATCGGGCGACTGACCGAAGAGAAGGGCATCTACAATCTCGTTCGCGCCATCGCGACGATCCCGCCCGACCGGGTTCGGCTGGTGATCGCCGGTCACACGACGGAAAGTCAGCAAACGCAGATCAAGGCGCTCGCTCCGGCGGCACGGATCGAATTTCTCGGCTTCGTGCACCCGAAGCGGTTTTACGAACAAGTGAATGTCGTGGTGGTCCCATCGGTCTGGGAAGATCCAAGCCCGCTCGTCGTCGCCGACGCGCAGGCGGCCTGCAAACCCCTGCTCGGCACGCCCTATGGCGGCATCCAGGAGGCGATCAAGCCCGGATTGACGGGCTGGCTGACGTCGCCGGATCCGGCTTCGATCGCCAAGAACATCCTCGCGATCATCGAAAAGCCACAGCAGATCGCCGAGATGAGCGAACGCCTGAAGTCCGGCGTCGACAAATGGGCCTTTGACGACGTGGTCGCCGGCTATCGCAATGTCTACGACGAGCTCACGCGCGGCCGTGGCACGCTTCGCGCCTAGCCCGGGCTGACGCAGATGCCGACGGTCCTCATTCACCCCGCCATGTTCTCCCGCGCAAATCGTCAGACATGATCAGCCTGCTCGCATTCGGCAGCTACATCTACCAGAGTGCGTCTGCGATCATTCTGATCTTTGCGGTCAGCCATATCCTGTCGCCGGCGCAATACACCTCGTTCTCGCTGGCACTGGCGACGAGCCAGCTGTTCTGCGTCCTGGTGTTCGAATGGCTGCAGCTCGCCGGCGTTCGCTTTCTCGCCGCGGCGACCGGCGCAGAGGCGGCGCGGCTGCGCTTCTCGCTGTTTGCAGCAGGACTGCTCAGCGCGCTGGTGCTGTTGTTCGTCGGCGGCATGGTGGCGCTGCTCGGCACGCTGGGGACGAGCGTCGTCGCTCTCGCGCTGGCGATGGCCGTCCTGCAAGGCGCAACCGATCTCTACTTCATGATCGTCCGCGTGTCGGACCGGCTGGCGACCGCGTCCGCCCTGCTGATCCTGCGCGCCAGCGTGCTGCTGGCCGGCGCGGTTGCGGGTGCCCTGCTCCATGGCACGGCAACGGCAACGCTGTGCGGCATCGCCGCGGGCTACGGTGCGGTGCTTCTGCTGAGCTTCCTCGTGCATCGCACCTCGCTCCAGCGCGCGTCACGACATGCATTGCTGACGGACTGGGGCAATTTCTGCCGTTACGGCATCATGGCGGCGGGCGCCTCCGTCATTCATCTCTCCGTGCCCGTCACGTTGCGCCTGATCGTGATTGCGACGCTCGGACGGACCTCGACGAGCGCCGCCGGCTTCTCGATGGCGATCGATCTGCTGCAGCGCCCGTTCTCGGTGCTCGTGGCCGCCATTCACACGGTCTGCTATCCCAATGTCGTGGTTCAGTTCGAGCGCGATGTCGACGACGAGGCGCGCAGCGCGACGGCCCGCATGCTCGAATTCATCCTGTGCGCGACGATCGTCATGCTGGGCGGACTGATCGGCCTCCTTCCCGACGCAGCGCATATGTTCGTCCCGGCCGACCTGCTGGCGGATTTCCTGAACGCCGCGCCTGTCGCCGCGGTGTTCTACTTCCTCCACACCCACCTTCAGGCCACGCTCGCAATCGTGCCGCATCTGACCAAATCGGCGATGCGATTGGTGATCGTCGCCGCGTGCCAGCTGCTGCTCGTATCGGCGGCAGCTTCCATCGGCGCGTTGCTGCACGTTTCGGTGGCCGGACAGATTGCGAGCGCAGCCATGGCTACCGCGCTCATCATCCTGTTCGCGAGCGGTCCGCTGCTCCGGTTCAGGGCGGTACCACGGGGATTGCTGATCGTCGAAGCGACCGTCGCGGCAGCAGCCGTGGCCATGCTCGCGACAGCGCCGTCGGACTCGCTGCTCTGGCTCGCGGGAAAGATCGCCTTTGCCGGCCTCGCCGTCATCCTGGTGACGTGGCGGGGTGACCTGCTGGCGTCGGCGCGGAGCTAGATCAAGCCTTCACGGCGTGAGCGAGCGAATTGCCGCTGGCATCACCGACCAGGCCGTAGATCTTGAGGGTCTCGTCGACCATCGGACCGACGCCGAAGTACTGCTGGGCGCGCGAGAGAGCGTTGCGCGACAAGGCCGCGCGCATCGCAGGGTCGGCCACTTTCTCAAGCGCGTCGACGAGCGCGTCGACGTCCTCGAACGGTACGATGAAGCCGGTCTGGCCCTGGATGATCTGGTCGGTCGCACCGCCCGCGGGAGTTCGCACCGGCACCAGTCCCGTCGCCATGGCTTCTGCAACGCCGAGCGGAAATCCCTCGAACCGGCTCGGCAGCGCGAACACGTCGGCGGCCCAGAGGATCTCGCGGACGTCGCCCATGAAGCCGAGGAACTTGAACGTGTCCTTGTCCTTCTCGCTCGCATAGGCGAACGACTTGATCTCCTTCTCGCGCTCGGGTCCGCCGCTGCCGACGAAGTAGCACTTGATGTCGATCGGCGACGGGCTCGCACTGTCGCGGATCTTGCGCGCCGCCTTGATGAGCAGGTCATGGCCCTTCACCCAGGCGAGACGGGCCGCCAGCAGGCACATGAACTCGCCCTCGGCGACGCCGAACTTCGCGCGCGCATCGCGGCGCTCGGCATCGGACGGCGGGCGGAAATGCACGGTGTCGACGCCGCCATAGACCTTGGCGATGCGGTTCTTGCCGAACAGCACGTAGCGGCGCAGATGCCGGAGCGATTCCTCCGACATCAGAATCAGGGTGTGCGGAAAGAACAGGTTGAAGAACAGCACCTGGACCGGGCTGAAGGTCGATTGCGGCGCATTCTGCACCTTCTCGATGTTGCCGAGCACGGAAGGGTGATAGGTCGCGACGCAGCGCGCGCCGGTCAGCAGCGAGAGCAGCCGGCCCCACATCAGCATGCCGAGCCCGTGGACGTTGATCACGGTGATGTTGTTGTCCCGGATCACCTTCAGGAGTTGCATGAAGATCGACAGCGAGGGCAGCTTCCGGAGTCCTGGCACGACGTGCCACTCCTTGACGGCCGCAGCCAGCTTCTGGCGCTTGTATTCCGACTTCTCGTCCGAACGCACTGCACCGGAGACCAAGTGGATCTGCACACCCCGGGCGTGCAAACCTGTCGCGAGAGTCTCGCAATAGGATGCAATCCCGTCATTGCAATTCACGACCTCAACCAGAAACATTACATTCGGGGCGGGATCTTGCATGGATATGGCCTTACTCCGTTCAGTCGACGACGCGTCCGCTAAGTCAGTGATTAGCGGCAAATTTCATGCCGTGCCAGCGCTTTGCCCGCGCGAGCCTTGCGCATGTAACATACTGACGTTGCGGATCTGCGACGCTACGCTTTGCCTCAAAAAGTGCCTTCAAAAGCCTCTTTTCTTCAGCTCGGCGTCTTCCGCCGGCGTGAGCTTTCCTCCGGCGAAGCGCGACACCAGATAGAGCGCGACCTTCGGACGGTTCAAATCGTACATCAGCCCGAAGCGGTTTTCCGGCGGCTTCTTTCCGGGCTCGTCGACGATCTCGTAGATGCTGACGCTGTCGATCGGGACGTCCTTCTGATCCCGAATGGCGGCCAACATGCCGTTCAAATTCTGAAGACAACGCTCGGTTGCAGCGTCGCCTGGCGCATTTCCATAGTCGGGCTTGTAGATTTCGCCACAATTGACCTCGTTGAAGAGGACGTGCCGGCGGTAGGAGGCGAGCTTCTTGAACAGGTCGAAACGCGGGTTCCAGCCGTTCCAGGCACGATGCGGACTCTGTCCCAGCACTTCATAGTAATGATACGAAATCAGATCGTAGTGGACGCCGTGCTGCTCCATGAAGTCGAGAAAGCCGAACATAGTGGACGTCGTGTTCAGTATCTTCTTCAGGTGCAGTCCGCTTTCCTGATTGATCCGGTCGATCGCATCCGATGCGCCACGGAGCACGGCGGCCCAATCCTCCATGACCGGCGCCTCGAATTCCGCCGCGGTCGTTCCGCTGCCGAACAGCCGCTTGTTGTCCTTGCCGCGCGCAACGAGATTGATCTCGTTCTCCAATTCCCATTGATCGATGTCGTTCTTGAATTGCCGCACGAAGTCGTAGGTTCGGTTGTATCCCTGTTGGTACAAGGCGTCGCGATCGCCGGCGGGATACCGGCCGCTATCGGTGCGATCACCCCAACGGAACGGAAAGCCGAACACCGCCTGCAGCTTGATCCCGTGAGCTTTCGCCAGCCGGACCGCGTTCTCCAGCATCGGTGCTTCGGTCTGCTCGGTGTCCCTGGTCAGATTGACGCCGATACGGAGCACGGTGAAGCCGCGTTCCTTCATCACGCGAAAGACCGGTTCGGGATCTTTCCGCATCGACGACGGACTGCTCACGCCCCATTCGAGCGCAGCTGCAGGCAACGATGACGACGTGCCGATCGCTGCGACAAAAAGCAGCGTGATGATTTTTGGGAGAAGGTTCCATCGCATCCGCTCTGCTTGCTCCTCGATGCTTCGGGATATTTCGGAAGACTCCGCTCGATCGATTCACACCGAACAGTCGCCACATCCGTAATTTGATCCGTGTTTCTACGGCAATTTGCTTCTAGGCAATTCGATCTGCCCTGGCCATAGGCTTAATGCCGCTTAACGCAATCGCGTTCGCGTTGCTCGCGTGACAAGCAGATGCAATGCGATTGGGCATCTGCACAAGTTCGATCAAACATCGTCGTTGCATCGCCACGCCGACGACACGCTCGCAGCACATTGGCATGGTGATTCATACACCAAACTCATCCGAGCAGATTCGTACGCGAGTCGCGTCGTGACGGAATCACCGGCGAGAGATTCTCCCCGGTGCGTCCATTTTTACCGATCTCCCCAACTCGAAAAAGAGAGATTGGCCGATACGACTGACACAAGCGACAACGAACTCTCATGCTCCCAGAAAGGGCTTCGGAATACCGATGACTACTGCATCACCTGATCAGACGATCCTGTCGGCGAGCACCTTCCTTAGTTCCATCGGCGTCAATACCCACGTTGGCTATTCGTGGGGTGCCTACAACAACCTCGCCCTCGTGGAGGACGACCTCAAATATCTCGGCGTCACGAAGCTGCGTGACGGCGTCGCATCGAACCCGACGGCACAGCCGATCCTCGATGGACTTGCAAAAGACGGCTACAAGTTCGATCTCGTGGTTCCCTCGAGCATTCCGGAAGGCGGCAACGCCGCACTCCAGGCGTATCTGGATACGGTCAAATCCTTCGCGAGCAGCCATCCGGGCAGCGTGATCGCGCTCGAGGGCCTCAACGAGGTTAACCTCTATTCATTCTCCTGGAACGGAAGCTCCAGCATCTCGGCCGCGGCGCAATTCCAGACTGCCTATTACAACGCCATCAAGGCCGACGGCACGCTCAGCAAGATTTCGGTCTACAACCTGTCGCTGGGCTATAATGACTCGACCGACTACGGAAAGCTCGGCGACCTCTCCGGCTCGACCGACTACGCCAACTCCCATGCCTATGTCAGCACGAGCCTGACGCCCGCGCAGGCGCTTCAGGCCCTGCTCGCCAATGCCAAGTCGGTCGCCGGCAGCGATCCGGTCGTGATCACCGAGACCGGCTACACCACCAAGAGCGACACGCCCTTCATCGGCGCGTCGGAAAACGTGCAGGCGAAATCAATCCTGAACACACTGGTCGACGCCTTCAAGGATGGCGTCGGCACCACCTATCTCTATCAGTTGCTCGACGCCTCGGCGGACAACAACGCGGCCGACCCTGAGTCGCATTGGGGCCTGTTCAACAGCGACGGAACCCCGAAGCTCGCAGCGACCGCCATCCACAATCTGACGACGATCCTCGCCGACGACGGCAAGGGCACCCATACGCCGACGGCGTCGCTGGGCTATACGATCGACGGCCTGCCGCCGACCGGCAACAGCATGGTGCTCGGCAAGAGCAACGGCGCCTATGAACTCGTTGTCTGGGCCGAGCCCAAGGTCTGGAACGATGCCACCGACACCGAGATTTCGAATCCGACCAGTTCGGTCACGATCCACCTCGGCAGCGTCCACCACACGATCAGCGTTTACGACCCGTTAAAGGGCAGCACCCCGATCGCGACCTACACCGACGTCAGCGAGATCGTTGTGCCCGTTTCGGATCACCCGCTGGTCATCGAGATCGACGCGCCTGCAGGCGGCGGCGCGGCGCCGCCCGCCGTCACCGACGTCAGCGGGACTGCCGCCGATATCGTGTCGCAGATGTCCGAGCTGAACGCCTCGGGCTCGCTCGAGACCATCACGCTCACCGACACCCATGTGCTCCCCGTCGCTTCGGAAGCGACCATGGAGTACATGATTTCGCACTATTCCAAGGCGCTGGCGGCCATCCAGGGCGGCTACCAATTCTCCATCACCAACTCCACCGCGGCGTGGAGCGTGACGAAGATCTACGATTCCACGGCGTCATTGCTGTCGACCGCCACGTCCAACTTCACGAACGGCGTCATCACCAGCAAGGTCACGAACTACGCCGACGGCTCGTCGGACAGCATCGCCTATAGCGGTGGCAAGATGATCCGCGACCTCAGCATCTCCGCCGACGGCAACAAGGACACCAAGACCTACGATACCAGCGGCAAGCTGATCGCGGACCTCGTCCAGAACAAGGACGGATCGTCCACCAACACGCTGTACACGGCAGGCGTCAAGACCAAGGTCTACGGCACCAATGCCGACGGCAGCCACGACAATTATTATTACAACATCACCGGGCAGAGCTACACGAGCGAGCACGATCACCTCGACTCCAGCGGAAAACTGCTCTCGGTAACCCGCACGCATGCCGACGGCACCATGGCCTACAGCCAGGTCTTCAACGCCAATGGCAGCAAGGTCACGACGCAGTACGACGCGACGGGCCACAAGACGACGGTCATCACGGTCACGACGGCCTCCACCACGACCGACATCTACACCACGGCCGGCATGCTCAAGCAGACGATCTTGCAGACGGCCATCGGCGACGTGACCACCACGAACTACAACGGATCGGTGCTGGCATCGGTCTATGTGGTGAATGCCGACAAATCCAAGGAATCGAAACTATACGATTCCAAGGGCGTCCTCGTCAGCGACCTGATCCAGAAACCGGACGGATCGTCCTCGAACACGCTGTACACAGCCGGCGTCAAGACCAAGGCCTATGTCACCAACTCCGACGGCAGCCACGACAACTATTATTACAACATCACCGGCCAGTCCTACACCAGCGAACACGATCATCTCGATGCCAATAACAAGCTGGTGTCGGTGAGCCGCACCCATGCCGATGGCACCATGGCCTACAGCCAGGTGTACAACGCCGACGGCAGCAAGGTGACGACCCAGTACGACTCCACGGGTCACAAGACCTCGGTCATCTCCGTGACGGCGGCCGCCACGACGACCAATCTGTACACCACGGGCGAGGTGCTCAAGCAGACGATCGTCCAGACCACCACCGGCAACGTCACCACGACGAACTATAATGGTTCGCTGCTGGTGTCGGTCTACGTCGTCAACGCCGACGGATCCAAGGACACCAAGCTGTACGACTCCAAGGGCGTCATCGCCAGCGATCTGGTCCAGAACAAGGACGGTTCGTCCACGAACACGATCTACACCGGCGGCGTCAAGATGAAGGTCTACGGCACCAACGCCGACGGCAGCCAGGACAACTACTATTTCAACATCACCGGCCAGTCCTACACCACCGAGCACGACCACATCGACGCCTCCGGCCGGCTCCTGGTGATCAGCCGCCAGCACGCCGACGGCACCCAGGCCTATAGCCAAGTGCTGAACAGCGACGGCAGCAAGGTCACGACCCAGTACGACTCGACGGGCCACAGGACCTCGGCCATCACCGTCACCTCGTCGGCCACGACCACCGCGACCTATGATCCGTCGACCGGCGTCTTAAAGCAGCAGATCGTCAAGACAAATTCCGGCAATACCACCACGACGAACTACAACGGTTCGCTGCTGGCGTCGGTCTATGTCGTCAACGCCGACGGCTCCAAGGACAGCAAGCTGTACGATTCCAGCGGCAAGATCGCCAGCGACCTGGTGCAGAACAAGGACGGGTCGTCCTCGAACACGGTCTACACTGCCGGCGTCAAGATGAAGGTCTACGTGACCAACGCCGACGGCAGCCATGACAACACCTATTACAACATCACCGGCCAGAGCTACACGACCGAGATCCAGCACACCACCGCGGCCGGTGTCCTGACGACCCTGACCCGGCTCCACGCCGACGACAGCCTCGCCTACAAGCAGGTGATCAACAGCGACGGCAGCAAGGTCACCGACCTCTACGACAGCGCCGGTCACAAGACCAGCGAGGTCCATAACAACGCCGACGGATCGACGACGACGGACATCTACAATTCGTCCGGCGCAGTCACCCAGCACGTCCTGAAGACCGCGGACGGCGACGTCACGACCTCGAACTATGCGAACGGGCAGCCGACCTCGATCTATGTCGTCAACGCCGACGGCTCGAAGGACACCAAGCTGTTCGACAGCAACGGCGACCTCGCGAGCGACTCCGTGCTGAACAAGGACGGATCGAACTCAACGACCGTCTACACAGCGGGCGTCAAGACCAAGGCTTACGTCAACAATGCCGACGGCAGCCACGACAACTACGCCTACAACATCACCGGCAAGACCTATGTCACGGAACACCAGCACCTCGACGCTTCGAACAAGGTGACCCTGGTCGAACGCACGCACGCGGACGGCACGTTAGACTACACGCAGCAGCTCAAGTCCGACGGCAGCAAGATCACCGATGTCTATGACAGCACCGGGGTGAAGACGACGGAGACCATCAACAACGCCGATGGCAGCTCCGACATCTTCAAGTTCAAGGTCTCGGGCCTGCCGGGTGCCGTCGAGCACGACAGCTACAATTCCAGCGGCGCGCTGCTCTCGATCGACGTTGCCAACAACGACGGCACCCACACGGTCACCGCCGTGAGCACGGGACTGTCGTTGAGCGGCGGAAGCGGCAACGACGTCTTCTCCGCGGCGCCGAACAGCACGAACATCGTGTTCGGCGGCGGCAACGACCAGATCAAGAGCTTCCAGACCGGCGCAGGAACCGGTCACGACACGATCGAGATCCTCAAGTCACTGGTGGCCGACTACAGCCACCTGCAGATCTCGCAGTCGGGCGCGGATACGCTGATCCACATCTCCGCGAGCGACTCGATCCTGCTGAAGAACGTGAACTCGTCCACGCTCGATCATGGCAACTTCCTGTTCGTCTGACGAACAGAAAAAGCCGCCGGCAGGTTCGCCCTGCCGGCGGATTTCCCAGAACGACGCGCGGTGAGAAGGTCGTCAGTGCGACCGGGTGGCCGCACCGATGAAGATGATGTCTTCGGCCAGCAACGGAAGCTGCTTCAGCAGCATCGACTTCAGCTTGCCGGCCCGCATGAAGGTCGCCATCTTCACCTCGACCGGCGAATAGCCGGCGTCGATCGCGACCTTCGCGATCGTGTAGGGCGTGAAGAAGAACCGGTGATCGCTGTTGATCGTCTCGACGTTCTGCAGAATGCCCTTGATGTTGCCGCCCCGGAAGGCATTTGGAACCGTGATCACGAGCTGGTCGACGACGTCGCCGTAGTTTTCCCTGAAGCGCGACAGAAACGCGACCGGGTTGGAGATGTGCTCGACGACCTCGCCGAAGATGGCAATGTCGAACTTCCGGCCTGAAATCGCCTCGATCTTCTCCCCGGACGTCACGTCGCCCGCGACCATGTTGTCCAGACCCGAGATCCGCGACGCCTCGCGCACCGCATCCGCGTCGATGTCGACACCAACGGTGTATTCGGAACAATCTGTAATCAGGCCGTGCAGCCAGTCCTTGTTGTCGATCTTTCGCTTGATGAGCGGCAGGTGATCACAGCATCCGACATGCAGCACCCGCTTGCCGCGGCAGAGGTCCACCAGCACGTCGCATCTGTACCGAACGTCTCCATCGCCCTTGTACTTGACCACAATCGTGTCTTTGAACTTGGAACCGTCGAGATAGGGGTAGACCTGAGAAAAGTCCGAGATGATCGACGACATCGGCTGGCCCTTGTGTCTGAGACGTTTTCAGACACACAACTTTACATCGCAACTCATCAGAATTGTGACCGGATCTGGCCTGCATCAATTTCGGGAGCATGACAACTGGTGGAACTCATAGTGCAGCTTGCGTTTGCTCAACGCCGCGACTGTCCCAGCCTCAACTTTGTGCAGGCGGATATAGCTTGAGTTCTCGCGAACCCGCGAGCAGGGAACTCGCCATCATCACGGCGCGATGAGACACACCATGATGGCTTGCGCGTTCGCTCAGGCGCGCTTGCGTCCCGGTGCTTCCGCGCGCACGACTCGCGCCGGCGCACCTGCAACCACCGCGTTCGGCGGAACGTCACGCGTCACGACGGCGTTGGCGGCCACGTTGACGCCCTCGCCCAGCGAAATCGGGCCGACCAACACCGCGCCGGTATAGATGACGACATTATCGCCTATGGTCGGACAGCCCGGCTCGTCCCAGGCGCGGCGGCCGAGGGTGACATTGTGATACAGCATGACGGAACGGCCGATCCGCGCGCCCTCGCCGATCACGACACCGGTCGGGTGCGGCAGGATCAGTCCCGGACCGATCTCGGCGAGAACCGAGATGTAGCAGCCGCGCTTCATCAGCATGCGCACCAGCAGCCAGGTGATCTGATGTCCCCAGCGGGTCTGAAATCGCAGCATCTTGGCGATGCGCCAAGTCGTGATCACGGCAAAGCCGGGGCTGGTGAGCAAGGCGATGATCGCGGCACCGACACCGGACTTGCCGGTATTTGCCATCAGATCCTCGCGCCACGGAAGTCCCGTCTGGCGCTCGTCGCCCGTTCCCGCTCCTGAAGACATCAACCAATCTCTACTAGCTTGCCGAAGGAAGATTTGCCTGGACCGGCGTCGGCGAGCCGCCGAGCAGCGACTGCACGCTGCTCCAGATCCGGCGCCTGAAGACCACATAGCTGCCGAGGACGATCAGCGTATAGACCGCCGTCGCGATCAGCCAGTGCGACAGGCTTGCGACGTCGCCCCTGGTCGCGACGAGCGCGCACAACGCACCGAGCGAGGTCGCGACCGTGGCCGGCATCAACGCGCCGAACAGCGCGCCGTAGGAGATCGCGCAGTTGCGGGCGCCGATCATCAGCATAAGGGCGCAGACCAGGATCGACACGATCAGGTACACGGCTGCCACGGCCGTGAGCCCGAACGGCAGCGCCACGAGAAAGGCGAGAACCATACTGGCGCTGTTGGCGGTGCTGACCCAGAATTGGAGCCGGGCCTTGTCGTGGGCCAGCAGGATCGGACCGGCATAGGCTGCGATCGATTGCGCGGCGCCCGCGGGCGCGAGAATGGCAATCAGCGGCAGCACCTCCTGCCAGTGCGGCGAAAGGAACGTGGCGACCGGATATTTCAGCCCGAAGGTCAGGTAGATCATCGCCGGAAACGTGATCATCGCCGTCATGCCGAGCACCGCGCAGATCGCGGCCTTGCGCCGGTCTCCCTCGCCCTCACCGTTCATCCGGCTCAACGTCGCCATCAGGACGCCGCCGCCAGGCCAGGAGAGGATCATCAGCGGAAGCGTCATGAACTGGAATGCGAGGCCGAACAGGCCGACCGCTGCCGCCCCGAGCTTGGCCCCGATCATGAGATTGCCGACGTTTCGCGCGGCGAAGTTGAGGACGTTCGATGCCAGCACCCAGCCGCCGAACGACAGCATCTGCGCGACGCCACGCCATTTGAAGCAGAGGCGGATGTGGCGCCTGGTGTTCACATAGAAGGCGACGGCGCGCACCGCCTGCATCAAGACATAATAGGCGATCAGCGCCCAGATGCCCCATCCGAGCAGGGCGCCGACCACGCCGATCGTCGCGGACGTCAGTGCCGCGCCGGCCTCGATCAGGGCGATGGTCTGATATTGCAGCGAGCGCTCGAGCACCGCGCGCGGGCCCATCGCGGAAATCGACAGGACCACCGAACCCGAGAGCGCGGCGAGCACGGCCGGCAGCCCCTGCATGTTGACGGCAGCGCCGAGCGGCTTCGACGAGGCGGCCAGCACCAGCGCGCAGCCGATCCCGATCGCGACCATCAAGGTCGTCGCCGCACCGGCCTCCTCCTTCGTCAGCGACGTCCGCTGGATCATCGCGCTCGACAGCCCGAGATCGGTCAGCATCGAGATGAAGGCAATGAACGGCAGCGAGAACGCCACGAGGCCGAATTCCGTAGGCGTCACGAAATAGGTGATCAGCAGCGTGATGAGGAACTGAACGGCCGACTTCACGACGTTCACGCTCGACATCGAGAGCAGGTTCTTGATGATCATGATGTCATCCGTGCGTGATCGGTTTCCAAAGGGTGCGCTCAGGCGACATAACGGGGTTCACGGCGCACTCCGAAGAACAGGCCCCGCAGCACCGGATCGAGCAGGCGGCGAAGCCTGACCTCGATCAACTCGTAACTCACCGCCCCCGAGACCAGCGCGGCCATGAAGCCAAGGCCGGCAAATCCCGCCCAGATCAGCCAGAGATTCACCCCATGGGCTGCGAGCTTCACCCCGATGATCTGCAACGGGAATAGCGCGAACGGATGCACGAGATAAAGGCTGTAGCTGATCTTGCCCAGGAACTGGAGGAATTTGCCGCTCAGGGCGGCCGCGACGCCGGATTCCGGAGCAAGGACCATTCCAAAAAGCAGCGCGCCGGGGATCAGCCCCACCACGGGATGCAGATATTCGATCGACAGATACATCGCGGCGCCGCAGAGGATTCCGGCGAGCACGCCCGGCCTTCCGGCGATACGGATCCGAAAGTCGATCAAGGAAAACAGCAGGCCGACCACAAAGAACGCGGCGATCGGACGGTAGATGATGCCCGCAATCGCGATCGCGACGAACGGCGCCGCCAGCATCCAGTTCCGCGCCGCCGCCATGAAGGCGAGTGCGAACAGGATGTAGAACGCCCATTCATAGCTCAAGGTCCAGGCATTCTGCTGCCCGATCGGCAAGCCCAGCGCGTCCGGCAGAAAGGCAAGGTTGACGACGAACAGCTTGAGATAGGTCGGCAGGTCGATGCCTTTGAAGAACTTGTAACCGACCAGCGGCCCGACCGTGAACAGGATCAGGTGCAGGATCACGAAGACCGGCAGGATGCGCAGGCAGCGATCGAGGAAGAACTTGCCCACGCTGCGGTGGCGCACGAGGCTCGCCGGAATCAGGAAACCGCTGATCATGAAGAAGAGCTCGACGCCGTGCCCGCCCATGTTGATGGTCGCCTCGAGCCACGACCAGATCGGCGGCAGAAACCCGGCGAGCAGCGGCATGTCCTGAAGATGGACAATCAGGACGCTGAGCGCAGCGATGCCGCGCAATCCCTGGATCGCCGGCAGGAATCCCTTGGTGTCGTCGCTCACGGCCTGTTCTCCGTTCGCAATCCGGGGCCGGCACCGGACAAGGCCGGCGCACCAACATACACAGCGTGCATTGACATCGGTTTCACGCCGGCCGCGATACCAGATCGTTGACGTCGGGCGCGAGCGGCGCCGGGTCCGCGGTCGCCTTTGCAGGTTTCGGGCCGAAGACGTCGCTGAAGGCCACGGCCAGCATGATCAGACCGCTCGCCGGACCGTAGGCCAGCACGGTGATGGTGAAGAGGTTCATCGCGAAGGCGGCGGAGAGCTTGTAGATGTCCCGGGACCTCGCGACCGCGACGATCGACAACGCCACGAACACCAGGAAGATCGGCCCGAACATGAGGTAGGTGCCGAGATAGAAATTATCGACCGGCACGTAATAGCTCAGCTTGTTCGAGAACAGCAGCTGCGGATAGTTGAAACAGCCGAGCCCGCAGCCGAAGATGAACCCGACGGGCATCAGGTCGCTCATATAGACGAACGGCAGCTGCCAGCTGTTGTTGATGCGGTCCTGCAGGCTGAAGAGGCCGCGCGAAATGCTGGTGAGGCCGTTGCCCGCAAAGAGCATGATGAGCAGGAACGGGACCAGGATCGACAGGAACGACGCCAGCGACATGCGCCGGAGCATGGGAAACTTCTCGCGTTCCGGCACCAGGCGGACGATGACGAGACATATGACGTAGATCACCATCACGCCCAGCGAGGTCTTGCTGGTCGTCAGCTTGATCGCATAGAGCCCGATCGGCGCCCAGAACAGGCACCAGAGCAGGCTGCGACGCGCGGAGGTCAGCACGTAGGTGATGAACACGAAGAAAGCCGCCATCGTGCTGTCGGCCGCGAGCCCCGCGAGCCGCGTCTCCGACGCCGCCCACCACAGCCGGCTCGCCTGCCGCGTCGCGCCGAAGGTCTCGTAGGCAAAGCCGACCCAAGGCAGCTGAACGCGCCAGGACAGGAAGATCCCGAAGATCGTCAAGTAGAAGAGCGGATGAATCCAGCCCAGCAGCCGCCGGTAGTCGCCGAAATTGCGGCCGCAGAAGCAGAACCCCACGAACACCGGCGCGATCATCTTGAACGACGACATCATGCCGGTGAAGTAGCCGAGGAAGACGTATCCGAGATAGAGCGCGAACGCCAAGTAGAACAGGGTCAGGATCGCGACCAGGCTCTTCCCCACCAGGATGTAGCGCTGGATGAACGCCAGGATGCACACCATCGCGAAGATGTCCGGCAGAAACCAGATCGCGTCGATCTTGGCGACGGACAAATAATAGCGCAACGCGCCAGCGAGCGCGTCGCGATAGAAATAGAGGCCGAGCGCGATTGCCTCGAGATTGAACGCCGAGCCGCTCGCCTGTGCGCCGTCGTCAATCGGCGGCTCCACGAAGTGGAAGCCCGGGGCGGCAATCGCGGGAGATGAGGGATAGCCGGCCATCGATCACTCGGCCGCTGCGAGCGACTTGGCCGGACGGGGCCGAAGCAACCCGAGAACCAGCCGCGAACCCGGCATCTCGATGGTGGCGTAGGTCAGGTTCGACAGCGCGAGCACCGCGCCAACGAAGGCGACGAGAAGCACCGTCGCCGGCAGGCCGTGCAGCAGGGCATCCATCGACTGGAAGCGGGCTGCGCCAACGCCGCGCGCGAAATATTCGAGCAGCACGAGCACCAGCGCGTGGACCATGTAGATCGAATAGGAGCGTTTGCCGAGCCACACCAGCGGCGATACCGTCAGCAGCCTCGGCAAGGGGCAATCGGGAAACAGCATCAGCGAGCCCAGCAGGATCGTAAACACAAAAGGCGCGACGAAGCTGATCGCCGGCAGCCATCCGACCACGGAGATGAGCACGATCGTCACAAGCGCCGCGCCGATCTGCACGGCCGACTGGAGCATGGGGCTCGCGACCTGCGGCATCTTCGCGACGGCGCGAACCGTGAGGACGCCAAGGAAGAAGCTGAAGATGCAGCGAACGATGCCGAACTGGTAGTGGAAGTCGAGGCTTTGCACCCCGAGCACGAACAGGATGATGCCGAGGCTGGCCACGACGAGCAGGATCGACAGGGCGTAGACGAGGCGGACGCTGCGCCCGGCCTGCGCCAGCAGCATCACCGCCGCGAAGACGAGGTAGGTGTAGAATTCCGAGCTGATGCTCCAGCTCGGCCCATTCCAGCTCAGGTAATTGATGATGCCGGAGGCCTGCAGCAGCAGCAGATTCACGACGAAGGAGAAGTAGTTGTTCACGGGATTCTCGGGCTCGACGAAATGCAGCACACCGACCGCAACGAGACCGAGCTTCATCAACCGGAACGACAGGAAGGCGAGCAGCGTCGCCAGATGAAGCGGATAGATTCGCGCAATGCGCCGCGCGACGAAATCGCGGAGGTCGAACGCACCGAATTCCGACTTCATATAGCTCATCGAGATGACGATGCCGCTGAGCACGAAGAACAGATCGACCCAAAGCCAGGAATTGTGGAAGAAGGCGATGTCGATCCACGCCCGATGCGGCAGGATCGCCTTCAGCGTCTCCGAACCGCAAAAGTGGTGAACGACAACGCACACGGCCGCGATGCCGCGAACGCTGTCGAGCGGCATGTAGTGCGCTTTTGGCTTATGGACCGACAAGGCAGAGCACCTGACAATGAGCTAGAGCGAGAATGCTGCGTTGCAGCATAATGCCTTCCTTCGATCTACGGTTCAACTGCTAACGTTTAAATTGAACCATCGAGACGATTAGCGCTCATCATCGCTTGATGTCCGGCCATTCGCATCAGCTCAGGTAAACACGCCGATCGTGCTGAAATCGTGACGCGCTGCGCATTAACTTGATATCGCGCGAAGTTCTGATAGCTCCGTCGCGTCGAGTTCAATGACAGAGGGCCCTTTGGGCGCGATATCGCGATTTTTCGCCACAGCCGTGTTCGTGCTGGCGCCACTTCCGCTTGGATCTCTCGACCTCGCGTGGATTTGTTTCTGGAATTTTCTGCTCGCGTGCAGCCTTCTCACTGCGGATCTCTCGGCTGTAAGTCGGCGCAACGCGATGTTGCTCATTCCATTGGCAGCGTCGATCGCAGCGGTCAGTGTCATCGTCGCGTTACAAACGTGGAGCGATCCCTCCGCTGAATCTGCAGCCATCTGGGAATTGCCGCGGCATTATTTCGGCCTCGCATTGCCGGATCGCCTCTCGGTGACCGCGCGCGGACCCTGGCTGGCATTCGGGTCGGTCTTGCTGATGGCGCTCGCCTTCACGCGCGCCTTGATTCTTGCAAGCGATGCGAGCGCTGCGCGCTCACTGCTACGAATGCTGGCATGGGCCGGATGTCTCTATGCACTGTATGGAATTCTCGCCGAGCTGATCGCCCCTGAGATGATTCTGTTCAGGCAGAAAGAAGCCTATCTCGGTTTTGCCACAGGAACGTTCGTCAATCGCAACACGGCTGCCACATTCTGGGGCAGCTGCGCTCTGCTGTTTCTCGTACCACTCCTGCGCACAATGCATCGCCAGGAGCGGCGGCCGGAACAACAGCCGGGCTGGCGCTCGCAACTGGATCAGACGCTCTCCACGCCGGTCGCGCTCGGTGCGGGATTCGCAATCTGTACGATTGCGCTTGCGATGACCGGATCACGGGCGGGTCTTCTGCTGTCGGTCGGCACGTTCGTGCTCGCCATTATTCTCTATCTCCTGCCACTCGAACTCGGCCGTTCGCGCAAATGGCTGGTGCTCGGCGGCTCGGCAGCTGCAGCGCTCGTGCTCTTGCAGCTCGTCGGTGGCCTCGTGGTAGGGCGAATCCTCGAATACGGGCTGATCGACCCGCAGAGACTCATGGCCTACCGGGCTTCATTGGGCATCATTGCCGATCATCCCCTGCTCGGCGTTGGGCTCGGCAATTTCGAAGCTGTCTTTCCCGCCAGCAGGCCCGAAGCACTCGGCAGTCTCGGCATCTGGGATCGCGCCCACAGCACTCCGCTGGAAATTGCCGTCGAATTGGGCATTCCCGCCTTCACGGTGATCGCACTCGCAAGCCTCTGGTATTTTTATCATCTGTTTGCCGGAAGCATGCGCCGAAAACGCGATCGCACCATTCCCGTCGTCGGCGCCAGCGTCGCAGTCTTGGGAATCGCGCATAGCTGCATCGATTTCTCGCTGCAGATTCCCGGCTACGGCGTTTTCTTCGCAGCCATCATCGGATGCAGCCTCGCGCAGTCACTGTCATCACAATTTCGAAAACAGCGTGGCAATTCCGTGCAAGTCGAGTTAAACTGAACGTATTGTAATTGGGTTGGGTTCATGACTGGGAATTCGATTAAGCGCTTTGCTGTGATCATTGGAGCGCTCGGATTGTTCGCCGGAACGCAGGCGGCATTCGGTGCTACGGGCGTCAGCGCGGGATGTGTTGCCAACACCGGCGCTGTTTCAGCAGAACGTGCCACCGATTTTCTCGCCAATCCCACCGGACTGCTCGATCAGTTCAGGGATGGACAAGGCGGCCTCGCCTCGGCTGTTCGCGATCTGTTGACCGCGCGTCCAGAGACGGTCGAAGGCATCAACTCGCTGGCGAAGGCCAGCAGTGCGGACCAGAGCCGCGCCATCGGCGCCGGTTTAGGAACTGCCGCTTCGGTGTGCGTCCTGTCGCAACCCGGCGTCGCCCAATCGATCCAGGAAGCGGTTCTCAAGACTGAAAATCCAGAACTGATTCAGTCCTTCACCAGCATCACCGGCGATATCCCGACCGAAGCGACGAATGGTGCCGATCCGACCGGCGAAACCACCGCGGGCGGCGGACAGGGGTCGACCGCCGCGGATGCGCGCGGTGGCTCCGCCAACACGCCAGAGCCGACCGTGGTGAACCAGGGCGGGCCTGGCGCGGCGTCCCAGCAGACGCTTTTTGCGGCGACATCCACCGCAGTTTTGACCTCGGTGAGCCCGTCGCGCTGACGGTTGGAACTGCTCTCTTATTGGCAGTGGATTAACCAGCCTGCGCCGGCCGGTCCCGCGGCCGGCTTATTTGGCTACAATTGTAAATATCCGCGGAACCAAAGCTCAAATCGTTTGTGAGATACCCATATCGTCAAGAAAGACGAGACGGGAATGTCATGAGCTGGATTATCAAATCGCTGATCGCGATCGGGATCGCGTCGACCTGCGCCGCCGCAAAGGCCGAGACTGTGAACGACGGTTCGCCGCTCCAGGCGAAGCCAGCGTTCATCCGCGAGTACGACAATGCGCTCGCGCCGCTGCAGTTCGTCAAGTTCTGCATGACCAACGACGCCGATTGCGCCGCCGACACTGCCGAACGGGCCCTGCCCGCGGGTGAGCAGGCGATAAGCATGCTCCGCGAGGTCAACAGCTCGGTCAACGCTTCAATCACGCCGATGCAGAAATCGACCAATCCGATGGTGGCGCGCTGGACGCTCTCGCCCTCGGCCGGCGATTGCAACGACTACGCGGTCACCAAGCGTCACCAGCTGATCGAGATGGGCTGGCCCAAATCGGCTTTGCGTCTTGCGGTTGTACTGACAAATGGCGGCCAGGGCCATCTCGTGCTGGTTGCGCGCCTTGCCGACGGTGATTTCGTCCTGGACAATCTCTCCGGCTCGGTCCGCCCGTGGAACGCCGCCGAGTACGAGTGGATCTCGATGCAATCCGGAAACAATCCGCGCTTCTGGGTCGCGATCGGTGAGCACGGCGAGCACTTGCGCGCCAAACGTCTCGCGATGCTGCGCACAGCCGAATAGATCACGCGAAGTTTCACACACATTTCAATCAAGAGCTGCAAAGCGCGAGAAGATGGTCTCATGACCGCTTCTCGCGCTTTGTCTTTGGCGTTTGCCTAAGAATCGTGCTTTGCGCGCGCAGTTATGAGCAATGTTTCCGCTGAATTGACGCCTGTTCACAACGCGAGATGCGTTGATGTCGAATCACGAAGTTTGACGCGAATAGAAATTTGGGTCCGCACTGGTTTATATTTTGCGCCGCACAAGAATTTGACATAGTTTTGGGCCACCAACGTGTACGGCCTAAATCGATACGCCTGCCAATAATTCGCAACGAGATATGAGCGCGATCCTCCTCAAACTCGATAGCTTGTTGCGTGGACCGCTGCGGACCGCGGGGATCGTCATGATCGCCGCCGCAGCGCTTGCAACACCGGCGCGCGCGCAATGCGTCGATCGTTCCGAGCGCGCACCTCCGAGCGCCGTGAGCGCCTTCATCTCGGATCCGACCGTCATCCTTCGGTTGTCGAAAAACGATAGAGACAAGCTGACTGGCCGGCTCACCGGCGTGCTCGTCACCGATATCGCAGCACTTGATGCGGTTCGCGACATGTTGCGTGAAGCCAGTCAGGCCGATCGCATCGCCATCGGCGTCGGCCTTCACCGCGCCGAGGACCGCTGCGTATCCACCAAGCCCGACGTTGCGCGCAAGATCAGCGAGTTCGTCAACAAGCTTCACGACGGCGCCGTGCTCAAGGGATATTTCGCCGACCAGGATGCCGCGATGGCGCCCGCCCCCGGGAGCCCCGCGCCACCTCCAGCCAATAACCTTCCGGCAGGCCCCAACTCGAGCGCCGGCCTCATGTCGGGTGAATGGAAGACCGAACTCGCCGACCCATTCAAACCCGTTCCCCTTCCCGAGTGATAACCCCAAGAATCCGCAGAGATGTTTCAGCCACGAGATCAGTTCCCGCAACGTCCGAGATATGCCATCGAGGTCGGTGGCACGACGCTCAGCGCCGAGCGCGCCCTGGACATCGTGCGCCGCCAATGGCCGCTGATCGTGGCGATCGTGGCCGGCACGCTCGCGCTCGTTCTCGTGTACCTGATCAGCGCGACGCCGATGTACACGGCGAACGCGCGCATCCTGATGGACACGCGTCAGACCCAGGTGCTGGACAAGGACAGCGGAACGGCCAACGCGCTGATCGACCCTGGCTTCGTCGACAGTCAGGTCGAAATTCTCCAGTCTGACGACCTGCTGCTGTCGATTGTCCGTAAACTGAAGCTGACCGAGGACGCCGAATTCAACGGATCCGAGCCCGGATTACTGCCGCTGATGATCGGCAAGGTCATTTCGCTGTTCGGATCGGACGGTCCTCCCAGCAAGGAGCGGGTCGAACGCGGCGCGGTCGAGCTGCTGCAGAAGAACCTCAAGGTCGAGCGCGTGCTGACGACCTATGTCCTTTCGATGAACTATCGCTCGATCGATCCGAACAAGGCCGCGAAGATCGCCAACGCCATTGCCGACGCCTACATCGTGGGTGCGCTGGAGGCCAAGTATCAGTCGACCAAGCGCGCCGGCGAATGGCTGCAGCAGCGCAGCGCCGAACTGCGCGAGCAGGCCACCGCGAGCGATCGCGCCGTGCAGACGTTCAAGTCCGAGAACAACATCGTCGGCACCAGCCGCGGCCTGATGAGCGAGCAGCAGCTTGCCGACGCCAACTCGCAGCTCGTCACCGCGCGTGCCGCGACGGCGGAGGCCAAGGCCCGCCTCGACCGGATCGAGGCGCTGCTCGACAAGGATCTGGTCCAGCCGACCGTCACCGACGCGCTCAACAACACCGTCATCACGCGTCTGCGCGCCCAGTATCTCGACCTCGCGGCCCAATATGCGGATTGGTCGAGCCGCTACGGCAAGACCCATCAGGCGGCCATCAACCTCTCCAACCGCATGGACGAGTTGCGCAAGGCCATCGCGGACGAAGTGCGCCGTATCGCGGACGCCTATCGCAGCGAATACGAGATCGCCAAGAGCCGCGAGAACTCGCTGGACGAGAACCTCAAGAACCTCGTGTCCCAGGCGGGCAGCACCAGCCAGGCCCAGGTCAAGCTGCGCGATCTCGAGAGCGCGGCCGACACCTATCGTAACCTCTACAACAACTTCCTCGAGAAGCTGCAGAACGCGACGCAGAACCAGAGCTTCCCGATCAGCGAAGCACGCATCATCAGCACCGCGGTCAAGCCCGACAAGAAGAGTTCGCCCAAGACGCTGCTGGCGCTGATGGGCGGCCTGTTCGGCGGCCTCTGCTTCGGCTTCGGTGCCGCCTTCGCGCGCGAGCTGCTGAGCGATGTGCTGCGCTCGCCGAGCGATGTCGAGGACCAACTCGGGGTCAAATGCCTCGGCGTCCTTCCCGACATCCGGCCGTCGCGGTCGACGGCGGACAGCCCGGACGTCAACGTGTCCAGCTACGTCGTCGAACACCCGTTCTCGCGATTTGCGGAAACGCTGCGGAACATCAAGGTCTCGGTCGACGTCGCGCGCTTGTCGCGCGAGGTCAAGGTGATCGGAATCCTGTCCTCGCTTCCGAAGGAAGGAAAGACCACGGTCGCCGCCAATTTCGGCCACCTCGCCGCGCTGACGGGCCACCGTACGCTGCTGATCGACGGCGACCTCCACACCCGCTCGCTGACGCGGGCGCTGGCGCCGCATTCCAAGACCGGCCTCGTCGAGGCGCTGAAGGATCCGCGTTCGTTCGGCTATCACATCCAGCGCAGCAAGGAGAGCGGGCTCGACTTCCTGCCCTCCGTGGTCGCCTCGCGCATGGTGAACTCGGCTGACATGATTGCGTCCAAGTCGATGGCCGACCTGCTGGCGGTGGTCCGTGAAGAATATGAGTACATCGTCATCGACCTGGCGCCGGTGATGCCGGTGGCGGACGCCAAGGCGGTCAGCCACCTCGTCGACGCCATGGTCTATGTGATCGAGTGGGGCCGCACGAGCCGCAACGCGCTGCAGGAATCGATGGCGAGCTCCGAGAGCATCCAGAAGAAGCTCATCGGCGCCGTGCTCAATCGCGCCAATCCGAAGATGCTGAAGCGGATCGAAGCCTATAAGGGCTCGCACTACAACAGCTATTATGTCGAGGGCGCCTAGCGCCGGGCCGCCGGCGCTGTCGTCGAGGCCTGCGTTTCGCTGGGTGTTGCGCGGCTCGACCGCTGCGCTTGCGGTGGTCGCGCTGGCCTGGGTCTTATCCGTCGTCCCAGACGTGACCAATCCCGCCGTGCCGCAGATCGCCGGCCGCGTTGCGCGCGGCGAACGCTACGAGCTTGATCGGCTGAGATTGATCGTGGCGGACAATCTGCCGTCAGCCCGCCGGCTCTGCAGCGCCAAGACACTGCGCGAGCTGCTGGTGCTGCAGCTTGCCATCGCCGACGAAACGACACGCGCGGGCGATCTGAAACAGTCCGACATCGATGCGGCAGCCGTCGGCTCCACGAGCCGCGCCTTGCTGGCCTGCGCGCCGACCGAGGGGCTCGGCTGGTTCGGCAGTTACTGGGCCGAAATCCGCCAGGTTGGTTTCGGACCGAGAACTGAGCAATTGATGGAGCTCTCCTATCGCTTCGCACCGCACGAGGCGTGGCTCCAGCTCATCCGCGGGCCGCTGGCGCTTCGTGTCTACAATGCGGCTTCGCCCACGCTCAGGGATCACGCCGTGCAGGACTTCGCCGATATCTTCCAGGCGCGCCTGTTCCCGAGCGCCGCCGCGCTCTACCAGGCGGCCGCGGCGAATGCCCGCCCTGCGCTCCTGGACCGGACGTGCAACGCCCCCGACATCGACCGCGAGCTGCTGATGCATTTCGTCACAGAGAAGGGACTGCCGCTTGATCACCGCTGCTATCCGTTCGAGGAACGGCCCCACGGCTGAATGCGCGGCATGAAAAAAGCCCGGCGCCGAACGGCGGCCGGGCTTTTTTTCGCAATGACGTGGTGAGACGGCGCCGACGGTCAGTAAGCTTCCTGATGCACCAGGGCCAGCGCGGTCTTCAGGATGATCCTGACGTCCACCCAGATGCTCCAGTTGCTGACGTACCAGACGTCGTACTCGACCCGCTTCTCCATGAGATCGATAGTCGGGGTCTCGCCGCGGAAACCATTGACCTGAGCCCATCCGGTCAGGCCGGGCTTCATGTGATGACGGTAGACGTAATTGCTGATGAGCTGGTCGTAATAGTTGTCGTGCGCGAGCGCATGCGGACGGGGACCGACCAATGACATCTCGCCGCGCAGCACGTTCCAGAGCTGCGGCAGCTCGTCGATGCTGGTCCGCCGCAGCACGCGGCCGACGCGGGTGACGCGCGCATCGCTCTTCGTCGCCTGCGTGACGACATGACCATTCTCCGCCACCGTCATCGAGCGGAACTTCCAGATCTCGAATTGCCTGCCGTTGAAGCCGCGCCGGGACTGCTTGAAGATCACGTTGCCCTTCGAATCGAGCTTGACCATGATCGCCGCGGTGATCAGCAGCGGCGCCAGCAGCAGCAGCGCGAACGAGGCGAGACCGATGTCGAGGCAGCGCTTCTGCGCCTGCTCGAACACGCTGAGCGGCGCACGCTGGATCTCGATCGCGACCGTGCCGCTGACCGGCTGGAACGGACGCGAGACCAGGTCCGCGATCGGGAAATCAGGCAGAAGACGAATCGGCTGAGGAACGACGCGCAGATGCTGGCTCAGCTTCTGGAGAAGCGGCATCTCGTCCCAGTCGATGACCAGGAGATATTCTTCCACATCCGCAGTGCGCGCCTGACGAATGATGTCGCGGATCTCGCGATCCCAGCCTGCGCCTTCTTCCGCGGGCTCGAGCACGAAATGCCGCACCACGTTGAAACCGTGCTTGCGCAGATCCTTGAAACGGCTCGAGGTGAAATCGAGCGGCTTGAGGCTGAGCAGCACGACCTTGCGATCGACCAGGCGTCCCTTGGCGAAGCTGGAGTTCAGGCCCACGCGCCACAACACACGCAGGCCACCCAGCGCAATACCGCCGGTCGCAGCGAACAGCAGCGTGGTTCCACGCGACAGGTCGGCGGAGGATTTGAGCAGGAACGCCTCGACCGCGAGGATCGTCAGCGAGATCAGCCAGACCACGAGCGCCTTGCGTAGCTGCCACACCGTGTTCAGCAGGCGATGATGATCATAGACGCCCTGGAAATACGCGATCGTCACGAACACCGCGCCGACGACGAGGCCCGCGCCGACGGAGGAGTCCTGTTCGGATACGAGCACGCGATACAGACCGTTCGCCGCGAAATAGCTGAGCAGTACGGCAACGAAATCGCCGGCGATCAAGGCCACTTGCAGGGGTCTCTGGAGGGCACCGCGCCGGTTCGAGATAACCGAATAATAGTTTTCCGAACCGTAAGTTGCTACAGCCATCCGAACCTCGCTGCCTCGCCACGCGCCCGCGATCGAATATCGCGAGCAAGTCGATCCAAATTCTCAACGTGCAGGTGAATGTATCTTAACTAAACAAAGCGACATTGCGGCAGTGCACCGAAAAAATCAAATCGATTTTCATGCAGCGCAGCGTCGCTGCATGTGCATGCTCAAACGACTGTCACACACGTGACAATTAAGCGGGCATCGCGCCGCGTTTGTTGCCAAATCGCGGCATTTTCGCACAGCAATTTCGCGAGCATTTGAACCACTGTTCAACCATACCGCTTAAGCCGTTTTTAGGCGGCGGCCATTAACACTCGTGACCAATTCGGGGGAGTTGTGTCGTGAGTACGATTGCCATCTTTAGTCTGCTGATCGGATCGTTGCTGGGAGGCCGATTCCGAATCTTCATCCTGCCGCCTGCCATCGTCTTCGGTGGCGCGATCCTTGGTGTCGTCTCGACCTGGTACGGATATGGGGCAGGTCACACGGTTGTGACGATCCTGGTTTTCGCCTGCGTGCTCCAACTCGGCTATTTTTGCGGCGCTTTTCTGGTCCGCGCGCGCGCGCCGGCCTATCCCAGCAAGACCGTGACATCGTTCGACAGCCGCAGCTTCGGCTAGCCTCGCACAAGCTTGATCGTCCACGATTCGCCCGCCACTCGGACGGATCGCGCCGGCGCGGACGCTGGCGCAGTCATGGGAGCGCGGCGGCGGGGTCAAGAAAAAGCTATTCGTGGCCCCCCGATTTCTTCGATAAGCGTATTGACATCAAGGGTGAAGCTCTTTGAAAGAGTTGGACCCCATGTCCGCAACTGCGCCCCGAAATTCGCCCCGGCCGAAGCTACCGAACGGCGTGCGCATCTATGCGATCAGCGACATTCACGGCTGCGCACATCTGCTCGAGCAGATGTTCGCCGTCATCGACGCGGACATGGCGAACAGCCGTCCATATCGCGCAATCGAAGTGTTTCTGGGTGATTACATCGATCGTGGACCGGATTCGCGCCATACCCTCGATCTCCTGATCAGGCGCAGCCGCCACCGCAACACGGTTTTTCTCAAGGGCAATCACGAGGCCTATTTCACCTCAGTGCTGGATGACCCCTCACGCGCCGCCGACTGGTTTCAGTTCGGCGGGCTGCAGACGCTGATGTCCTACGGCGTGTCGGCCGCGCCCGGCCTCGGCAAGGACGAGCTGCCCGAGCTCGTGCGTGAGCTTACATCGTTGATGCCGCCGGAACACATCGCGTTCTTGCGCCAATTGCGGCCGACCTTCACCTGCGGCGACTTCTTCTTCGTGCACGCGGGCGTGCGCCCCGGAATTCCGCTGGCCGAACAGCGCGAGTCCGACCTGCTGTGGATCAGGGACGAGTTCCTGCAGAGCAAGCGACGCTTCGGCAAATATGTCGTGCACGGTCACACACCGGTCAAACAGGCCGAATTGCTGGAGAACCGCGCGAACATCGATACCGGCGCCTACGCCACGGGCAACCTGACGCTACTGTCCATACAGGGCAACAGCATGCTTGCAATCTAGCCCTGGCGCCCCCGCACCTCGTCGGCCGTCAGTTGGTGGAACTTGCCGGAGGCCGGAATTCCGGGAAACGGCTCAGCATCGCCGCTTTCAGGAACTTGAAATGAGCGATCGAGGCGCCGAGCTCCTTGAGCCGGCGCTGGCCGTTCAGGATTTCCTTGTCGAACAGATCCTGATGATGATTGTCGAGCGCCTCGCGCTCGAGATATTCGTCGTCACCGTTGCCGATGGTGACCGCGGCGCGCGCCAGCACATCCTCTACCCGCCTGTTCAGACCCGACTGCTCGCGCTCCGCCGCATGCAGGGCGTCCTCGATCGCGATCATGATCGCTTCGATGCGCGTGCGATCGGTCTCGGCATCACGCTCGGGTGAGCGGGCGCGGAACGTCTGCTCTCCCCCGAAACGATCCTTCAGGAAGTTATGGGTGCGGGCCCGCAGGAAGAGCTGAAACATGCGCGCATTTTCCGGTTCGAGGCGGCGGACCAGAAAATGGGCCCGGGATGGTTAAGAAAGGTTGAATCCTTCGCTTCGTCCGGTGCGGCTTTGCGCCATCCAGGCCTTCCAGGCGTCCTCGTGCTTCTCATAGAGCTCACGCCGGCGCCGATGGCCCGCGTCCAGCCATCCGGCGCGGCCGTCCGGCGCTGGCGGTTCGCGGCCCGTCGCCTGCTCGCTGTCGAGCCGCTCGAATTCACAAGTCTCCTCAGGCGTCAGGCCGATCAGGACACGGTGGCCGCCGCCATCGACGAAATAGCGCCGCGGCGCGTTGCTCGTCGGGCCCATCATGGCGTCGTCCGGAAATGCCGTCATGATCCGCCCCACTCTGCCGTCGCGCGAACCGAAACCGGACCACTGTACAACGGTTGTAATTCCTCAGAATGCACGCCGCGCCCTCGCCAGTGAATTGTTCTGCCGGAACGCGGTGGGACTGTAGGGACGATGGAACGGCGTACGCTCCGTTCGTACGCGAGAGCGTTGCGCGCGTAGCGCATAACCTGCACCAAAGCCGGCAAGGAGCGAAATCGCGATCGTACCCAGCATCATTCGGGATTCTGCTCCGCTGACCGAACGTCTTGTCTCATGACGCGACAGTCTCACATTCGAGTTGTGTCGAGATCATGATGAGGGTCGCCGATTTTCTCGTCACGTCAGGGATTTTTTGGGCAGCAAGCTGCATGCCAAATGTCCGGTGGAGTATTGGGTGTCGGGTGTTTCAGCTGAAGAACCAGAGGAACAACCTCACCAGCAACAGCGTGATGAAGTACACCCATCCCGCCATCGCAGTCAGCGCGACGCTGAAGAACAAGCCTTCGAATGCCCGCTCTCTGATCTTGGTGAGGGGAAGTGCCGCTCGCGCTCTCTGAAGCATCTCGGTCTTCTTCTTGATTCGTTGATTTTGATTGGCCGTCTTTTTCGTCGTCGTTGCGCACAACCATAGCCGAACGAATTCGACGATCTCGTGACGACCTGCGCGAGAATACCGCAACACTGCTCGCCGAGATAGCCGACGCATGCATGTATCGCGGTGAAATCTATTCTCGTTCGAAGTTGCTCGATCGAGCCGCGTTGCACTTCAACGCATTTTGATTCCGGGAAATCATGTCGTGATCTCACGACAAGTCATTTGCGATCCTGCGCAAGTGTGGATACCGAGCGAAGCATTTTGGCTTCGATGCAATGTGCAACGCTTGAAGACGAGCAGCGTGGAGTGCTTCGCCCGGCCGGGTTTGCGTTATGAAGGCATGCGTCGGGACGCGTCCGGACGGCAATCACAGCCCAGAGCCGTTTTCGCTCGCACCATCCACCATCAAGCGGACGTTACTGTCCGAGGTGGGCCTGGACTGACCTGGGCCTTGCCGAGCCGCCGTGCTCGATGGCCAGCGTATTCGGATCGCCCCCGGGTGAGCGAAACTCCGGGATACTACGGAGAGTTGTGCATCGATTTTAGCGCGGTAAGGTTGAGGAGTTAGCTTAATTCGCGGTGTTTGTTGCGAATGCGCAGGGATCGCATATCCATCCTCTCACCGGGCTTCCCCAGGCCCGGCCCCACCCAAGCAAAGCCGTCGAGCGAACGTGGGTCCGCTTGGCGGCTTTGTCGTTGTGTCGACGAGAGGATGGTTTCGGTTATGGCGCGCAGGCCCTGGTCATTCAAAGAGGACCGCCGGCTGATGGAATTGGCCAAGTCTTCGACTACGCTGGAAGATGCAGCGAAAGTTCTCGGGCGTTCGCCCGATGCCGTCAAGCGTATGGCCTTGCGCCTCGGCTTGTCGCTGAAATCCAAAGGCTCCAAGAAGAGCTAGCGCGCCGGTCGTGCGCGTCAGGTTGTGGACAGACGCGTCTTGCTACTGCGCGATGAATGGCAGCCGCCAATCGACGCACTCGCCGGCCTCCTCCAGCGCTCTCGATCTCAGCGCGCACGGATGTTAAGATCTCCAGCAATGAAGATTGAACATCGTCCCTTTTCGGCGCAGAACGGTCGCCGGACCGGCCTCGGTTTCAGTTCGATGATTTGTTGGAGGAATGCACCATGATGTCCCGCGCGTTCGCCGTAGCTCTGCTTCTGGCTCTGCCTTCAATGGCGTCTGCGCAAGTCCCCGTGGGGTTCGGCTTCCCGAACGGTGCGCCGTGGTGCGCCTTTGGTTTCGACTGCCGCTTCCTGAATTACCGCGAATGCGCCGACTGGGTCTACGATCCCACGCGAAACTGCCTGAAGAATCCGCAATTTGCGGCTCGCTATCCGACCAATGTCGACAAGGGCTGGTCTTACAATCACCGCTGATCGCCGATCCCCGCCGCGTCGTCAGACACGCAGCAGCGTGCGCGACGCAAGCGGCTCGGCTCGTTGATGGCGATAGTTTGGGCAGGTGCGGTCACCTGCCTGTTCCCTTGACGGCGGAACTCCCCACCTTGCTCCGCATTGTTTCCGAAAGAAACGCGGGAGGCGGAGCCATCATGACAAGCTCTTTCCTGATCGTGATGTCGATCTGGTTCGGCATCAACATTTTGTTTGTGGCGATGCGGCTCTGGGTCACCCGGCCGGTGGATTGGCAGATCGATTCGTCCCCGCCACAACTCAGCCCCGTCCGCGTAACGTCTCGACGACACCGTCACGTTTGAGATCCGTGAACACACGCGTTTCAGTCCGCCGATGAACTTCGGTTCATGGCCTGAAGCTCTCGGACTTTAACGATGTTCTTGGCTTTCGCAGGCGGCCGGCCCCCCAGCGGGATATGTTGGCGCCATGCGCCGCAACCATCTCATCGCAGCCGCGATTATCTGCCTCATACTGATCGTCTATGCCACGCTCGCCAAGCTGGCGGGCCGGCCGGCGCTGATGGGCCACGCGGAGGCCTACTGGGTCGTCGTGATCGAGCGCTTCAGCGCTTACGGGCTTTTGGGATTTCTACTGGCATTCCTGCTGCCGGGGCGCATCACGCTGGCTTGCGCGTTCGTGATCGCCGTCGCGGCCGGGCTGGAAGTGTTGCAGGCTGTGACGCCGGATAGTGATCCGCGCTTCATCGATGTGTTGCAAAAGGCCGCCGGCGGCACGGTCGGCGTCCTTTTGGCTCAAACCATTCTGGCTTTCCTGCCGCGACCGCCAACCGAGGACGACCACGACCGGCAGAGCAAGCTTACGCCACCCCGCGGCGCGAGCCCTGGTAATCGCTCGAAATAACACCCGACATCTGCCGATGCGCATCGCGCAGCGCCGCGACGGCTTCGTCGAGGTCGAGTTCGGTCTCACGAATGGTCTCGAAGAACCGGGCCATCAAGGCGAGGTTCAGCTTGACGCGCGTATTGCCGTCGCGGCTCTTGCGGCGGTCGAGCGACAGATGCATCGCCTGCACCCTGGCCTCGGCAGCGCTGCCGCCGCTGAGCGTGGCGAGTTCGTCATAAGTCATCCAGATTTGAGGCATGTTCCCTGTCCGCCTTTTGTTATGGCCTCAAGCTAGATTTGAGCTCTAAAGGCAATCTTGCCGCGGTGCGATGGCGCACGATTTTCGCGGCAACAGCGTCAATGCAAACCTAAGGCGGCGATGCTTCAGGATGCCGGCGCTTTGGGCGGCGTGAACGGATGGCGCGGCCGCAACCGGCCGTCGAGGCCCTTTGGCAGCTTGTCGGTGTTGAGCTTCACGATCGCGCATTTGGCATCGATGGCGGGCACGTCTTCCTGGCTGAAGATCAGCGTCGCCTCGAAACTCACGTCGGGCGCTTCCTTGGCCCTGCCTGAACAGTTGGCCACCAGACCGTTGCATACGCCCGAGAGTTCGACCTCGACCTGATCCAGCCCGAACACGCTGGGCGGACCGTCGGCGTGACGGTTCACGGTCAGGATGGCCGAGAACTGCCGCTCCTCGACGCGATAGGAGCCGCCATAGGTGAAAAAGCTGTCGCTCCCCGAAATACGGCCCTCGACGAGATCCACGACCCCGGTGCCCTGGCCGCGGGGCGTCCTGAACCAGGCAGCGTATTTGCCGTCTCTCAGCATGGGAAATTTCCCGACGTGAAAATTGACCCGTATTTGCGACCAACTCTGGGGCACGACAATGACCGAACGGTTGACGTTGCGGCCAAGGTTAACGTTGCGAAAACTCAATTCGTCGAATTGCCGCCGACACACGGCGGCCGATATCAAAACAATTCTATGCCGTCATCCGCGGCCTCGACCGTCTCGACCCGCCGCGCCGTGGCCGCCGACGCAAGGCCGAGCGTCTGCAAGAACTCCCGATGGACGTCGCGCTCGCGCTCCATCGTGTAGCGCGCGAAGAGATCATCGAGGATCGCCTGATCCTGCGTCTCGGGCTGAGGCCGCCCCGCGCCCGCACTGGCCGTCTCGAGCCGTGCCGCAACCGCGGGCAATGCCGCGGAGCCCTCGCCCAGCGAATTCATCAGGCCTTGCGCTGAATGCATCAGGCCTTCGAACTCGGCGCCTTCGTCGACGAGCCGGCTCATCAGCTTGCCGAGCCGCTCGTTGCCGGCCTCCACCTCGCGCAACGCCTGGAGGATCTGGGGCTCTAGATTGGCGAGCTGCGTCGGATCGCCCTGCACGCGAAGCTCCCTCAGCTCCATCGCCGAGCGCTCAATGCCGTCGAGGACGGGCTTCAGGCGCCCTGCGCCCGCGGAAACCTGGTCGGCGGTCGCCTTCAGCTCGTTGGCTATCACGACGAAGGCACTGCCGCGGCTGCCGAGATGGCTAGCCTTGAGGCCTGCGTTCATGCCGATGAGGGTGATGTCGACAGTCGCTTCCGCGAGCCCGGCAATGGCCTGGCGAAACTTTGCCAGCGTGTCCTCGACGATGGCAAGCGCCTCGTCGACGGAGCGGCCGGCACTCTCGCAAGTCGTGATCAGGGTCGAAGCGTGCGCCAGCGTCTGCTTGATGCGTGTCAGGAACGACGAAGAGCCGCCCGCCTCGCCGCCGAACAGCGCGCGGCCATGACCGACGACATGGCCCGCATCGTTCAGGATGGCGGTCAACGCGCGAACGATCTGGCTGATGTCGCCGCCGAATTCGCGCTGGGCATCCCTGAGCAGGGCGGACTGCAGCTGGCAGATCGCGCGCGCGCCGTCGTCGCTGGCAACAAAATCCGGAACGAGGCTCGGGGCCGATCCGGATGCCAAACCGAGACCGTGACAGACATGTTCGAGGCGCTGCCGTGTGCTGTCGCCGGCCTGCAACGAGATGATCGCACCGCCGACCGCCTCTGCGATCTTCCTTGTACTGGCGCTCGCGAGATCGGCGAGCTGGCTGCTGCTGCGACGCTGGTCACGCAATCCGGAATAGGCATCGCCAAGCTCTGCGCTCTCAGAGACCAATTGCTTGGCGTACCGGCTCTCGAACTCCTTCTGTCGCCCGGACGCGGTGGCGACGGCCTCCGACAGACGCTGCTGGTCCCGCGCACAGCCCTCGATCGAACCCTGCACGGCCTTGCCGAGATCGTAGGCCTCCTGCGTGAAGGCGAGGAAGCCCTCGCGGTCTCCCTCGAGCGAGGCGGCCTCGATCCGCGCGCTGCGCGCGATGATGGTGATCATCCCGATGTGCTTGAACAGCGGCTTGAGCAGCGATGACGCTTCTGCGGTGCGCGTGCCGATCGTCGCAAGCAGGGCGCTCTCGGCCGGCAGCGCTCGCGCCAGTTCGCTGAGCCGCGCGGAAATGTCCTGCAGAGCGGTCGCGGCGCCCTCGATCTCGGCACCGGAGAGCTCTTCGGAGAGCGTCCCGAGCCCCTGGTTCAGCTCCTTGAAGATCAGGTGACCGCGTCCGAGCTCATGTCCGACGCGCGCGAAAACGTCCTCGATCCGCGACGAGACATGCTCGATCGCGGCACTCGCTTCGGTCAGCGTATGGGCCGGAATGCCAGACATTGCGTTCAACCTGTCAGCGCCTGATGGCCGGCATGATACCAGAGCATGATCTCGCGCGGGATATGATTGAGCGAGACGACCTTCTCGACACCGCCATGGGCGATGGCTTCCTTCGGCATGCCGAACACCACGCAGCTCTCTTCATCCTGCGCGCGGGTCGAGGCTCCGAGCTTGCGCATCTCCAGCATGCCGCGCGCCCCGTCGTCGCCCATGCCGGTCATGATGACGCCGAGCGCATTGGCGCCGGCGTGCTGGGCGGCCGAACGGAACAGCACGTCGACGGACGGGCGATGCCGCGACACCGGCGGTCCGTCCTTGATCGCGATCTGGTAGCGCAGTCCGATGCGCTGGAGCAGCATGTGACGGGCGCCCGGCGCGATATAGGCGCAGCCCGGCAGCACCGGTTCGCCGTCCTCGGCTTCCTTGACCCGGATCTGGCAGATGCTGTCGAGACGCCTGGCAAAAGCGGCGGTGAAGCCTGCCGGCATGTGCTGCACGATGACGATCGGCGGACAATGCGGCGGCAGCATCTCGAGTACGTCGTTGAGCGCCTCGGTGCCACCGGTGGAAGCGCCGATGCACACGATGCGTTCCGTGGTCGGACGGACCCTGCCCTGCACCGGCGGCGGAATGATCGCGTCGGCCGTGAGCTTCTTCTCGATCGCGCGGCGCTCCGCGCGCGGACGCACGCGCGCGCGCGCGGCCGATTTCACGGCTTCGCGCAGCCGCGTCGAGCATTCGAGCAGCGCCTGCCGTGTGTCGATCTTCGGCTTCGGCACGATATCCACCGCGCCGGCCTCGAACGCCTCGAACATCACGTTCGAGCCTTCTTCGGTGAGCGAGGAGCAGATGATCACCGGGATCGGGCGTTGCGCCATGATCTTGCGCAGGAACGTCATGCCGTCCATGCGCGGCATTTCGAGGTCGAGGATCATGACGTCGGGGATCTCGTCCTGGAGCCGGCGCGCCGCGACGAACGGATCTGATGCCGTCCCCATCACCTCGATGTCAGGGTCGTCGTTGAGGATCGACTGCAGGATTTGGCGAACCGACGCCGAATCGTCCACGATCAGTACGCGAACTTTCTCCCTCGGCATCTCGCGTGGCTCCAATCAGACCTGGAAAATGGTTGGCTGAACTTGCTTCAGATCCGGAACGGAACTGTGAATCATGGATTCCGAATGCCCGACCAGCAGATAGCCGCCCGGCCGCAGATGGCTGCAGAGCTGCTGGACGACCTTGCGCTGGGTCGGCTTGTCGAAATAGATCAGCACGTTGCGGCAGAAGATGATGTCGACGTCGCGGTCCACCGGATAGGACGCATCCATCAGGTTCATGCGCATGAAATGCGTCATGCGGCGCAGCTCCGGCACCACCCGCACCTCGCCGCGCGACTTGTCGCGCGACGACAGGAAATAGCGCTTCAGGAACGGCTCAGGCACGGGCGCCAGCACGTCGCGGGTGTAGATCGCGGTCTTGGCGAGACGCAGCACCGCGGTCGATATGTCGGTGCCGAGGATACGATACTGAAACCGCGAGCCGCTCCGCGTCATGTCGTCCAGCACCATCGCCGTGGTGTAGGCCTCCATGCCGGTGGAGCTCGCCGAACTCCAGATCTTCAGGTTCGCAGTCTTGCGGCCATGGGCCTTGAGCAGCGACGGGATCGCGACGTCGCGCATGAAGGTGAAATGCTGCGGCTCGCGGAAGAAGTCGGTCTTGTTGGTCGTCACGACATCGATGAGATGCGTGAGCTCGGTGTCGAAATGCTCGGCTTCGAACAGATTATCGACATACTCGTTGAGGTCGGAGAAGTTCAGCGCGCGCACGCGCTTGTGCAGCCGTCCCTCCAGCATCAACCGCTTGCCCTGCGGCAGCTTGATGCCGACCTGCCCCTCGATCAACTCGGCGATGGTCCGGAAGTGGCGGTCCGACAAATGGACGGCCGTATCCTGCATGGCGGGCATCATGGCTGATTGCCCCGATCCCGGATCGGCGATTGCATCGATGCTCGGGCCATCATGGCCATGTTGAATCCTACGCAATTACACAAATGACTGGGGACGGCCCGGCCAGTCCATGAGGTTGGCCGGGCCGTCGAAGCTGCTAGCGCTGGAACTCGGCGTCCCGATCGTCCTCGCCGTCGTTCATGTCGAAGGCGAAACCGCCGCCACCGGCCGCCTTCACGGCGCGCGCCGGCTTGGCCTGCGGCTTCTTGGCCGGACGCTCGACGGCCGCCATGGTGGCCGCCTTGGCGCGCAACTGGTTCACGGCACGGTCGATCGGCGCAGCCGCCTGGGCTCGTGCCTGCTCGATCCGGAAATAGGCGATCGTCGACTGGAGCTGCTCGGCTTGCGAGGCGAGCTCTTCAGAGGTCGAGGACACTTCCTCCGAGGCGCTGGCGTTCTGCTGGCCGACCTTGTCGAGCTGCTGGATCGCCTGGTTGATCTGTGCCGAACCGACATCCTGCTCACGGCAGGCAGCCGTGATCTCTTCCACGAGCTCGGCCGTCCGCTTGATGTCCGGAACCAGCTTGGAAAGCATCGCACCGGCTTCCTGCGCGACCTTGACGGTGTCGGCCGAGAGCGTGCCGATCTCGGCCGCGGCAGCCTGGCTGCGTTCGGCGAGCTTGCGCACTTCGGAGGCAACCACCGCAAATCCCTTGCCGTGCTCGCCGGCGCGCGCAGCCTCGACAGCGGCGTTGAGGGCGAGCAGATCGGTCTGCCGCGCGATTTCCTGCACGATGGTGATCTTTTCGGCGATGGTCTGCATCGCATTGACGGCGCGGCCGACCGCGGCGCCGCTCGCCTCGGCATCCTTGGCGGACTGCGCGGCGATCTTCTCGGTCTGATTGGCGTTGTCGGCGTTCTGCTTCACGTTGGAAGCCATCTCCTCCATCGAGGAAGACGCTTCCTCGGCCGACGAGGCCTGCTCGGTCGCGCCCTGCGAGAGCTGCTCGGCACTGGCCGAAAGCTCCTGGCTGCCGGCGGAAACGTTCTGGGCGGCCGTCAGGGCTTCCGAAACGATCTGGCGGAGCTTTTCCACCATGCGCTCGAGCGCGAGGCCGAGCGTATCCTTGTCGGACAGCGGCTTAGCCTCGACCGTGAGATCGCCCTGCGCGATCTGGTTGGCCAACGCTGCCGTTGCGTTCAGGTTGACCGTCATCGCGTTCAGCGACTTGATGAGATCGCCGATTTCGTCGTTGCTGGACGAGTCGATCTTGTGGCTGAGGTCGCCGATCGCAACCGCGTCGGCGAGCCCGACGGCCTGCGCCAGCGCGCGGCTGATGTTGAGCGCGATCCAGGTCGCGGCAACCACCGCGATCAGCAGCGAGGCAATCACAAGGCTCATCAGGATCAGCTCGGCGCGCGCGCCGTCCTGCTTGGCCTGTTCGGCCTGCTCGGCCATGTTCTTCTTGACGTTCTTGATGTAGCCGTCCGCCGCATCCAGCGCATCCGCGACAACCTTGCGGCCGTCGTGCATGGAGCGGTCCAGCGCCTTCGGCTTGTCGCCCTTGGCAAGCGCGACCGTCTCATCCTGATAGGCGTTCAGCTTGGCGAAGGCGACGTTGAAGCTCTCCATCAGCTTCTTGCCGCTTTCGCTGGCGGCCGCGTAAATATCGTCCTTGGATTTGGCGACCGCCTCGCGGTTCTTGAGAAGGTCGAGCCGGAACTGTTCGTGCTCTGCGTCGGACTGCGCCAGGATCGCGTTCTTCTCGGAGCGCACCAGCAACAGGATGCCTTCCTTCAGCTCGGCAGCCTTTTCCATACGGCTTGCACGGCTCACCAGAAGTTCGGTGGTGCCGACCATGTCGGCGAGCTTCAAGTATCCGACTGCACCGGCGATCATGGACAGCAGGATGACGACGCCGAACGCGCTGGCAAGCTTGGCTTTGACGGTGAATCTCATATCAGTCTCGTTGGTTCGAATTGAGGTGCTTACGCTTGACCACGCACTTGCAAAAACTCAGGCGGCGCGGGATGAATCCGCGGCCGCGTTACGTCCTTCTGGGATCTCGTCATTCGCCATCAGCTTGGCGAGATCGAAGATCACGACGAATTTCTCGCCCTTGCGGCCGATGCCGGCGGCATAATCGGACTGCCACCTGCCGCCGACCTCCGGGATCGGCTCGATCGCCTGCTCGTCGATGTCGGTGACCTCGAACACGCAATCGGCGACGAAACCGACGCCGACCAGGCGTTCCTTCATCGGCACGTCGAGAATGATGATGCGGGTCGCCTCGGTCGCCGCCACGGCCGGCAGGCCGAGCTTGGTCCTGAGGTCGACGATCGGATAACCCGCGCCGCGCACGTCGATCATCCCGAGCAGGAAGTTCGGCGCATGCGGAAGCCGCGAGATCGGCCGCATGTCCAGGATCTCACGGACATTGCGGATGCTGATGCCGAACGTCTCGCCAGCGAGCCCGAGCGTCAGATATTGCGAGGTTGCGGCCATTGCATTTGGTCCAGGGTCAGATGTTGCTCGGGATTGCGATCAGCGCTGGAACTCGGCGTCGCGGTCGTCTTCGCCGTCATGCATGTCGAAGGCGAAACCACCGCCGCCGCCGGCGACCTTGACCGCGCGCGCCGGCTTGCGGGCGGGTGCGGGCTTCTTCGCACCGCGATCCGCTGCCGCCATGTGTGCGGCCTTGGCACGGAGCTGGCCAACGGCACGGTCGATCTGCGCGGGCGCGGCAGCTTCGTCGCGGCCGGCATGCTCGATGCGGAAGAACGAGATGGTTGACTGCAGCTGCTCGGCCTGCGAGGCGAGCTCTTCCGAGGTCGAAGAGACCTGCTCGGAGGCGCTGGCGTTCTGCTGGCCGACCTTGTCGAGCTGCTGGATCGCCTGGTTGATCTGGGCGGAACCAACGTCCTGCTCCCGGCAGGCCGCCGTGATCTCCTGGACCAGTTCGGCGGTCTTCTTGATGTCGGGGACAAGCTTCGACAGCATGTCGCCGGCTTCCTGCGCGACCTTCACGGTCTCGGTCGACAGCGTACCGATGTCGGCGGCTGCCGCCTGGCTGCGCTCGGCGAGCTTGCGCACTTCGGAGGCGACGACCGCAAAGCCCTTGCCGTGCTCGCCGGCACGTGCCGCTTCGACCGCGGCATTCAGCGCGAGCAGGTCGGTCTGGCGTGCGATCTCCTGAACGATGGTGATCTTCTCGGCAATGGTCTGCATCGCATTGACTGCGCGGCCCACAGCGACGCCGCTGGCTTCGGCATCCTGGGCCGATCGCGCCGCGATCTTCTCGGTCTGGTTGGCGTTGTCGGCGTTCTGCTTCACGTTGGAAGCCATCTCCTCCATCGAGGAAGACGCTTCCTCGGCGGACGAGGCCTGCTCGGTCGCGCCCTGCGAGAGCTGCTCGGCGCTGGCGGAGAGTTCCTGGCTGCCGGCGGACACGTTGCTGGCCGCGGTCAGCGCCTCTTCGACCACCTGCCGCAGCTTCTCGACCATCATGTTGAGCGATTTGACGAGATCGCCGATCTCGTCGTTGCTGGAAATGTTGATGGTCTTGCTGAGATCACCGCTCGCCACCGCGCCGGCGAGACCCACCGCGCGGCCGAGACCGCGCGAGATGCTCAGCGAAATCCAGAACGCGGCGGCCAGACCGATCACGAGGGATGCAACGACGGCCGAGACCAGCATCATATGAGAGCGGTTGCCGTCCTCATGAGCCTGGACGGCCTGGTCGGCCATGTTCTTCTTGACGTTGGCGACGTAGGCGGCGGCGGCCTCCATGGTCTCTCCGACGGCCTTGCGGACTTCGGTCATCGACCGCTCGGCGGCCTTCGTCTTGTCGGTCCGGGCGGTCTTGAGCGCATCATCCTGGACGGCGTTCATCCGCGTATAGGCGGCGCCGAAGTTTTCGATCAGCTTCTTGCCTTCGGGCGAAGCCGCCGCGTGGATTTCTTCCTTCAGCTTCGACAGCGCCTCACGCTGCTTGGCGATCTCGGCAAGGAAGCGCTCCGCGTCGGCTTCGGGCGCCATGATCAGGTTCTTCTCGGCGCGAACCTGGAGCAGGATGCCCTTCTCGATCTCGGCCGCACGGTCGATCCGGCCGGCGCGCGACACCAGGCTGTCGGCGGTTTCGATCATCTCGCTCAGCTTCACATAAGCGAGACCGCCCGCCGCCATCGAGAGCAGCAGGATCACGCCGAATGCAATGGCAAGCTTTGCCTTGACCGTAAATCTCATTTCCAGCCCCTAACCCAGTCTCGCCCGAGACCTCATTTCAATTCAGAATGCGTTCCATGTTCGGAACGATGACGAACTCTTCACGCCACTTCGCGATGAAGCGAATGAACTCCGG
>Ga0065165_1000688_pt1 | contig 48324 bp, 51 predicted proteins | sample AraplaMF_Cvi_mMF_FD_63813 | JGI IMG/M metagenome (GOLD analysis project Ga0065165, IMG submission 63813) | Arabidopsis root microbial communities from the University of North Carolina, USA - plate scrape MF_Cvi_mMF (version 2) (version 3) | ecosystem: Host-associated > Plants > Roots >...
CCCCAAGTGGCGAAGTAGCGGCTAGTCCCCCCAAAGCTGTCATCCCGGACGGCCGGCAGGCCGATCCGGGACCCAGAAGGCCACCGCACTGCATGTCCCCCTCGAGTCCCGGCGCTTCGGCCGGGATGACAGCGGTGGGATATGGCCCGCTCACATCTCAACTCGTCATCCCCGCCCTTGCGGCGGGGATTCATGGCTCAGCCGCCGCAAGTCCCTGCGGCGGGCCGCGTCCGCGCGGCCCGCTCCCACCACCGTGCCGCCGACGGATGGATCCCCGCCACAAGGGCGGGGATGACGAGCGGAAGGGAGAGGAATCGCCCCCTACGCCTCTTCGTTCCGCATCAGGAAGTGCCCGGTCAGCCCCGCGATGGGCTGAGACCGGCTGTCCTGCCAGGCTTCCACCTGCACGTTGGCCACGCGGCGGCCGACCTTGCGCAGGATGGCGCGGGCGTAGGTGTCCTGGGCGCGGCCCGAGCGCAGGTATTCGATAGTGATGTCGATGGTTTTCGGCACCCGCTTGCCGGGCGCGGCCAGCGACAGCTGGGCCAGCGCCGTCAGCTCCATGAAGGCCCCGATCGCCCCGCCGTGCAGCGCCGGCAGGACCGGGTTGCCGATCAGGCTCTGGCGGAACGGCAGGACGGCGGTCATCTCGTCGCCGGCCAGTTCGACCCGCATGCCGAGGAAGCGGACGTAGGGCACCTTCTGCAGGAAGCCGTCGAGGCCCTGGATCGCGGCGTCGTCCATCCGTCAGGCCTTCAGCGGCATGGCGCGGGTGTTGAGCATGAAGGCCGCCTGGGCAGTGGCCACCAGGTCGCCGCGGTCCACGTCCCAGGCCTCGGCGCGCACGAAGCCCACGGTGCGGGTCAGGCGATAGGCGTGCGCCTCGGCGGTCACGCCAGTGCCGGGCGCGGCCGGCCGCAGATAGTCGATCCGCAGGTCCAGCGTGGCGATCGGCGCCATCTGGTCCATGGCCGAGTTGATGGCCAGGCCGCAGGCGTGGTCGATCAGGGCGGTGACCACGCCCGAGGCGATGACGCCGGTCTCGGGGTCGCCCACCAGCTCCTCGCGCCAGGGGGCCGACATGACGCCACGCCCTTTTTCGATCGAGACCAGTGTGAGCCCCAGGGCGTCGGCGTGCGGCGCCATCAGCATCCGCTCGGGCAGGGGCGCGGTGTTGAAGTCGGACATGGTCCGTGGGGTAGGGACCTGACGGGCGCGGAAGTCAATGTGCGGAGCCTTCCGCCCGCGCCTACATTGAAGGGCGATGATCCGGCCGCAGGACCTGCTCTGTCCCAAGCCCGAGGGCCTCTACTGCGCCCCCGGCGACTTCTACATCGACCCCGTCCGGCCGGTGGACCGGGCGGTGATCACCCATGGCCACGCCGACCACGCCCGCGCCGGCCACGGCGCGGTGCTGGCGACGCCCGAGACGCTCGACATCATGGGCGAGCGCTACGGCCTCGACTTCGCCCGCGCGAAACAGGCGGCCGCCTATGGCGAGGCGGTGGACCGCGACGACGTGCAGGTGACCCTGGTCCCCGCCGGCCACGTGCTGGGTTCGGCCCAGGCGGTGGTGCGCTGGAAGGGCCTGACCATGGTGGTGAGCGGGGACTACAAGCGACGGCGCGATCCGACGTGCCCGCCGTTCGAGCCCGTGCCCTGCGACGTCTTCATCTCGGAGGCGACCTTCGCGCTGCCCGTGTTCCGCCATCCCGACGACAAGGGCGAGATCGCCCGCCTGCTGCGCTCGGTGGCCCAGTTCCCGGAGCGCAGCCACATCATCGGCGCCTATGCGCTCGGCAAGGCGCAGCGGATCATCCGCCTGCTGCGCGAGGCCGGCTGGGACCGGACGATCTACGTCCATGGCGCGCTGGAGCGGCTGAACGCCCTCTACGAGCGGCACGGGATCGACCTCGGGCCGCTGGCCCCGGCCACGACGGCCAAGAAGGCGGACTTCGCCGGCCAGATCATCGTGGCGCCGCCGTCGGCCCTGCAGGACCGCTGGAGCCGCCGCTTCCCCGAGCCGGTGGCCGCCTTCGCCTCGGGCTGGATGCAGATCCGCGCCCGGGCGCGGCAGCGCGGCGTCGAGCTGCCGCTGGTGATCTCGGACCATGCCGACTGGGACGAGCTGACCGCCACGGTCGACGAACTGCGCCCCGGCGAGCTCTGGATCACCCACGGCCGCGAGGAGGCCCTGGCCCGCTGGGCCACGCTGCACGGCGTTCCGGCCCGCGCCCTGGCGCTGGTGGGCTACGACGACGAGGAGGACAGCTGAGGCGAAACCGCACGCCGCCTGCGCGACCTCTGCACATGCCGATCACGAAGTCGTGATCACGAACGCGTTACCGTCACCTCGCGCCACACAGGAGGTGATCCATGCGCAAGACCCTGCTTCTCACCGCCGCCGTCCTGACGGCCGGCTCGCTCGCAGCCTGCAAGCCGTTCTGGCAGAAGGACCCGACGCCGGAACCGACGGCCACCGCGACCGAACCCACCGTCCCGGCTGCCCAGTCCGCGATGCCAGCGGACCCGGCGAAGCCGGCCGACCAGACGGCTCCGGCCGAGACGGCGAAGACCTCGCCTGAAGCCAAGACCGAAGCCAAGACCGACGCCCCCGCCGTCCCGGCGGCGAAGTAACCGAAGCCGGCGTTCTGCCGGCGGATTGGAACCCGGCCCGCGTGATCCTAGCTTTGCCGGGATCATGCGGGCTTTCGCCGAACTCCTCGACCGCCTCTCGCTGACGTCCTCGCGGAACGCCAAGCTGACGATGGTGCGCGACTACCTGCGCGACACGCCCGACCCGGACCGGGGCTGGGCGCTGGCCGCGTTGACCGGCGACCTCAGCTTCGACGCCGCCAAGCCGGCCTTCATCCGCAAGGCCATCGAAGAGCGGATGGACCCCCAGCTCTTCTGGTGGAGCTACGACTATGTGGGCGACCTGGCGGAGGCCGTCTCGCTGGTCTGGCCCGCGCGGCCGGGCGCCAACCGCGAGCCGGAGCTCAGCGAGGTCGTCGAAGCGCTGCGCACCGCCGGCCGCAGCGAGGTGCAGAAGCTGCTCGAGGGCTGGCTCGACGCCATGCGCGAGCCGCGCGAGCGCTGGGCGCTGCTCAAGCTGATGACCGGCGCGCTGCGGGTCGGCATGACCGCCCGGCTGGCCAAACGCGCGGCCGCCGAGATGGGGGGCGTCGATCCGGCCGAGATCGAGGAACTGTGGCACGCGCTGCGGCCACCCTACGAGGACCTGTTCGCGTGGCTCGAGGGACGCTCCGACAAGCCCACGACCGAGAACCCGGCCCGCTTCCGGCCGGTGATGCTGGCCCAGGCGCTCGACGAGGCGGTGGACTTCGCGAAACTGGACCCCGCCGACTACGCCGCCGAGTGGAAATGGGACGGCATCCGCGTGCAGGCGGCGCACGAGGGCGGCCTGCGCCGGCTCTACACCCGCACCGGCGACGACATCTCGCGCACCTTCCCGGACGTCCTGGATGCGCTGGAGGACGAGGGCGTGATCGACGGCGAACTGCTGGTGATCCGCGACGGCAAGGTCGCCCCCTTCGCGGACCTCCAGCAGCGGCTGAACCGCAAGACGGTGGACGCAAAGCTGATGGCGGCCTTCCCCGCGGCGATCCGCGCCTACGACATCCTGCAGATCGGTCCCGAGGACACGCGGGCGCTGCCGTTCGCCGAGCGCCGCAAGCGGCTGGAGGCCTTCGTCGCCAGGGAGGCCAGCCCGCGCATCGACCTGTCGCCCATGCAACCCTTCGAGACCTGGGCCGAGCTCTCCGACCTGCGCGCCGACCCGCCGCCGAGCGATCCCCAGATCGCCGAAGGCCTGATGCTCAAGCGGTGGGACTCCGAGTACGTCGCCGGCCGGCCGAAGGGGCCGTGGTTCAAGTGGAAGCGCGATCCGTTCCTGGTGGACGCGGTCCTGATGTACGCCCAGCGCGGGCACGGGAAGCGGTCGAGCTACTATTCCGACTACACCTTCGGCGTCTGGACTGAGGACGCGGCGGGCCAGCGGCTGCTGACCCCGGTCGGCAAGGCCTACTTCGGCTTCACCGACGAGGAGCTGCTGCAGATCGACAAGTTCGTGCGCGACAACACCGTCGAGCGCTTCGGTCCCGTCCGCTCGGTCCGCGCCGAGCCGCACCAGGGCCTGGTGTTCGAGGTTGCGTTCGAGGGCCTGCAGCGCTCCACCCGGCACAAGTCGGGGGTCGCCATGCGCTTCCCCCGCATCAGCCGCATCCGCTGGGACAAGCCACCGGGCGAGGCCGACGAGCTCGAGGCGCTGGAGCGACTGCTGGTCCAGATGGAGGGGCGGTGAGCTAGAGTCGGGCGTAGACCCGCTCGAAGGCCGTACGGAACGGGAAGGCCCAGACGAACTGGCCGGGGATGCCGGCGAAGACGAGGCCGCAGGCCACATAGTGGGCGCCCACGGTGCGACACAGCAGCGAGCCCGATACGCCGGGCTGAGGGCTCCCCTCGACCGCCTCGAACTGCCAGAAACGGCCGTAGGCCAGCTCGATCCCGTCGACCACGACGCCGACCGGCGCATCGATCGGCTCGGGGTTTGCGCAGCGGTAGAGACGGCCGTGGGCCACGAACCAATGCTCGCGCCCGTCCTGCCGCAGGTCATCCATCCGGTCGACCTGGACATTGACCAGGTCGAGCCAGTGGGCGTCGACCGGCACGTCGCTGTCGATGCGGAAGACGGCAAGATCCTCGGTGGCGACCGGCGCGCCCAGGATGTTGCTGGCATAGACCACCGGGCCGAGCCGGGTCGCGAGGGCGGGGCTTCGTCGCCACGCCATGTCGCCGGTCCGCGCCGCGTGCGCCAGATCGCAGGCGACGTGCGCGTTGGTCAGCCCGTAGCGCCGGTCGCCCTTCACGAACGAGAGGCCGGCGACGCCGAGGTCGCGATCGAAGGCCAGCAGCGAGTGTCCCGACCGGAGGCCGAAGAGCCGGGGCTCGGCGGCCACCTCGATGACGTCGGTCGGCAAGGTTCCGACCTTGCGGCCCAACCGGTTGACGACCGGATAGGCCGGAGGGATGTGGCCGAGCCCCGGATCGTCGCCCTTGGTGCGAACGTGGACCTTGAGCGCTCGGCGATGCGTGCCGCGCCCCTGCGTGATCTTCTCGCCGACGCTGACGTGGGTCACGTTGGGCAGCGCGAGCAGGTCTGGCGCCACTCGGCGGGCTGTAGCCCGCACGAGCGATGCCGACGGTCCTCTCAACCGGGCCATGGCCTTCAGTGCTTCGGGAGCGGAACGCCGCCGTCGCCGCCACCGTCCGACGGCGGCGCCGTCGGAGCCGAGACGGCTCGCAGCGTGGGGATCGCCTCGGCGCGCTTGAGGCTCAGCTTGCGGCTGGTGTCACAGCTCACCTCGTAGACGCTCAGCGTGTCGGTCCCTCCGTCCGCCTTCGCGCTGAAGGCGGTGCCGAGGGATTTCCCGGCCTTCACCGCTTCGGTGACGGCGCTCAGGAAGTTCGTGCCGATGACGGTCGAATCCTCCTTGGAATCGAGCTTGCTCAGCATGCCGTTCTGCAGGTCGATCGACACCTCGTTCTTGGCGAGAACCGTGCCGAAGTCGATCGCATACTCGCGCGAGCAGTCCGGCAGATAGATGGTGGAGACGCCGTCGCCATTGACCACCACGTACGGGCGGGGGCTGAAGACGCGGACGCCCTTGGCCGTCGCGTCGTTCGCGGTCGTGATCGGGGTCGCGGTGACGTATGCGCAGCCGCTGAGCATGACGGCGGCCGTGGCGACTGAAGCTCGCAGGATCGAGCGCATGGAATCTCTCCGGGATCGTTCCCCAGGAACAGCCCTGGTACGGTCGATTAGACCCCCGAGACCCGGTTCAAATCCGTGCGAAAACTCGCGTCTGCGTTGTGACTATGGCCACAGTGCTTCCTTCTTCAGGAACGCCTTCAGGTCACCGCCCTCGAACAGCACGCCGCGGACGCCGGCCCGCAGCGCCGCCTCCAGGTCGGAGGGCTTGTCGCCGATGAGCAGCGAGGCCTCGCGATCGATGGGCCAGTCCTGGAACGCCTGCAGCAGCATGCCGGGGTTCGGCTTGCGCAGCGGTGGGTCGGGGTGGCGGTAGGCCTCGTCCGGCGCCTCGGGATGCTGGGGCGCGTGGTAGAAGGCGTCGATGTGGGCGTCGGCCCGGGCCAGCTCCTCGCGCATCCGGGCGTGCAGGGCGTGGACGTCGTCCTCCGTGTAGTAGCCGCGGCCCACGCCCGACTGGTTCGTCACGACGATCACCAGCCATCCGGCCGCATTGAACGCCGCCACCGTCTCGCGCGCGCCCTCGACCCACTGGAAATCCTCCCAGCGGTGGACGTAGCCGCGGTCCTCGTTGAGCACGCCGTCGCGGTCGAGGAACAGGGCGGGCTTGGGCGCTGGGGAAACGGGCACGTGGGGATCGTACGGGCTGAGGGTGTCGAGTGGGTTTCTAAAAGCCTGATTCCGGCCCTACGGTCGTGAAGGTTCCATGGCGAGGCGCGGATTTGGCCGACGTTCTTTCGATCCGCGACCTGCGCGTCGACTTCGACACCCACGACGGGGTCGTGAACGCGGTGCGCGGCGTCTCGCTGAACGTGGCGCGGGGCGAGACCCTGGGCGTGGTGGGCGAGAGCGGCTCGGGCAAGAGCCAGACCTTCATGGCGGCCATGGGCCTCCTTGCGCGGAATGGCCGGGCCGGCGGCTCGGCGATGCTGCACGGCCAGGAGCTGCTGGACCTCAGGCCGCGCGACTTGAACCGCGTGCGCGGCTCGAAGATGACCATGATCTTCCAGGACCCGCTGACCGCGCTGACGCCGCACGTGCGGATCGGGGAGCAGATCGCCGAGCCGCTGCGCCTGCATCTGGGACTGTCCGACGCCGACGCGAAGGCGCGTGCCCGCGAATGGCTGGACAATGTCCGCATCCCCGACGCGGCGCGGCGGCTGCGCCAGTATCCGCATGAACTGTCCGGCGGAATGCGCCAGCGGGTGATGATCGCCGCGGCCCTGGCGCCCGGCCCCGAGCTGCTGATCGCCGACGAGCCGACGACGGCGCTGGACGTGACCGTCCAGGCCGAGATCCTGGACCTGATGGCCGAGCTGCAGCGCGCCACCGGCACGGCGTTGGTCCTGATCACCCACGACATGGGCGTGATCGCCCGCCTGGCCGACCGGGTCTGCGTCATGCGCGAGGGCGCCTATGTCGAGGCCGGGCCGGTGGCCGACATCTTCCAGCGGCCGCAGACCGACTACACACGCGCCCTGCTGGCGGCGATCCCGCGCCTGGACCGCGCCGACCGGGGCGGGCGGCCCGAGATCGAGCCCGCGCCGGCCGACGCGCCCGTGGTGGCCGAGGGGCGCGACGTGAAGGTGCATTTCCCGATCCGTGAGGGGCTGTTCGGCGGGACCAGGCTGCTGCGCGCGGTCGACGGCGTCTCCTTCGCCGTGCGCCAGGGCGAGACGCTGGGGATCGTGGGCGAAAGCGGCTCGGGCAAGTCGACCCTGGCCCGCGCCGTCCTCAACCTGCTGCCCGCCACCGAGGGCGCGGTGACGCTGATGGGCCGCGACATCACCCATGCCGACCGCGAGGCGATGCGGACGGCGCGCAAAGACCTGCAGATCGTCTTCCAGGACCCGTTGGCCAGCCTGGACCCGCGCATGACCATCGGCGACGCCATGGCCGAGCCGCTCACCGTCTTCCGGCCGGGCCTGGGCCGCGCCGAGCGCGAGGCCGAGGTGCGCGCGATGATGGCGCGGGTCGAGCTCGATCCGGCGCTGATCAACCGCTACCCCCACGAACTGTCGGGCGGCCAGAACCAGCGGGTCGGCATCGCCCGCGCCATGATCCTGAAGCCGCGCCTGGTGATCTGCGATGAGGCGGTCTCGGCGCTCGACGTGTCGATCCGCGCCCAGATCATCGACCTGCTGATCGAGCTCCAGAAGGACATGGGCCTGGCGATGATCTTCATCAGCCACGACCTGGCGGTGGTGCGCGAGATCAGCCACCGGGTGCTGGTGCTCTACCTGGGCCGCGTCATGGAGCTCGCCGACCGCGACCGCATCTGGCAGGCGCCGCAGCACCCCTACACTCGCGCCCTGCTCTCGGCCGCCCCGATCCCCGACCCCGCCGTGGAGCGCACCCGCCAGCGCCTCAAGCTGAAGGGCGAGCCGCCCAGCCCGATGGACCCGAAGGCGGCGTTCCGCTTCCTACCGTCCCGCCGCGAGACCGGCCCGCCGCCCGAGCTGCGTGAAGTTGCGCCGGGGCACCTGGTGGCGGAGTTCGACTAAGTGTCCTTCTCCCCTTGCGGGAGAAGGTGGCGGCCGCAGGCTGACGGATGAGGGGTTGCGCAGGCCTCGACGATCCTGCGGAGGACCTCCCAGTCGCGAGCCCCGATGTCGCGGTTCGAGAAGCGCAACACCCGGAATCCCTGGGCCTCGAGCCAAGCGTCCCGAACAGCGTCCCGCGCTTCGTCGTGGAATGGCCCATCCGCTTCGACGATCAGACGATGCCGCAAACAGAGGAAGTCGACGACGTAGGGGCCTAGCGCGACTTGCCGCCGAAACTTCAGGCCCTCTAGCCGGCGGTCACGCGGGAGATTCCAAAGTCGCCGCTCCGTCGCAGATGCATTGTCGCGCAGGCGTCGAGCCTGCCGAACCGTGGCTTGTCGCTGCATACCCAACTTCCGCGCGACCCCTCATCCGACCTGCTGCGCGGGCCACCTTCTCCCGCAAGGGGAGAAGGATCATTTGTTCCCTTTTCGTTTCATTGCGCAAGGGGCGCTGTTGCTCCGCTCCGCCCCCGTCGTTAGGTTGCGCGCCTTTCCGAACAGCCGGCCGCACCCATGACCCTCGCCTTCGACGACATCCTTGCCGCGCAAGAGCGGTTGAAGGGTCATATCGAGCGCACGCCGTGCCGCTTCTCCCGGACGCTGTCCGAGATCACGGGCGCCCAGGTCTGGGTCAAGTTCGAGAACCTGCAGTTCACCGCCGCCTACAAGGAGCGCGGCGCGCTCAACAAGCTGCTGCAGCTGGGCGAGAACGTTCGCTCGCGCGGGGTCATCGCCGCCTCGGCCGGCAACCACGCCCAGGGCCTGGCCTACCACGCCGCCCGCCTGGGCATCCCGGTCACCATCGTGATGCCCAAGGGCACGCCGTTCGTGAAGGTGCAGCAGACCCGCAACCACGGGGCCAACGTGGTGATCGAGGGCGACACCTACGACGACGCGGCCGCCCACGCCCGCACCCTCTGCGCCGAGCGCGAGCTCACCTTCGTCCACCCCTTCGACGACCACGACGTGATGGCCGGCCAGGGCACGGTGGCGCTGGAGATGCTGGAGGACGTGCCCGACCTGGACGTGCTGCCGATCCCGATCGGCGGCGGCGGACTGATCGCCGGCATGGCGACGGCGGCCAAGCACCTCAAGAAGGACATCCGCATCATCGGCCTGGAGCCGGCGATGTTCCCCTCGTTCACAGCCAAGATGCGCGGCGTGCGCACGGCCCAGGCGAACGGGACCTCGACCATCGCCGAGGGCATCGCGGTGAAGGAGGTGGGCGAGCACACCTACGCCATCGCCCGCCCGCTGATCGACGAGGTGCTGCTGATCGAGGAGCCCTATTTCGAGCGCGGCATCGCCCTCTACACCAACGTCGAGAAGACGGTGGCCGAGGGCGCGGGCGCGGCCTCGCTGGCGGGGCTGCTGGCCTATCCCGAGCGGTTCCGCGGCAAGAAGTGCGGCCTGGTGATCACGGGCGGCAACATAGACACCCGCCTGCTGGCCTCGGTGCTGACGCGCGAGCTGGTGCGCGAGAGCCGAATCGTCAGCCTGCGCATCATCGGCGACGACCGGCCCGGCCTGCTGGCCAACGTCTCGGCGATCATCGGCCAGATGGGCGCCAACATCATCGAAGTGGCTCACAATCGCCTGGCCCTCGACGTCCCCGCCAAGGGCGCCGAGTTCGACGTGATGATCGAGACCCGCGACGCCCAGCACACCCAGGAGGTGATGGACGCCCTGCGGGAACGCGGCTACCCGCCGCGCGTCGTCTGAGGACCTGATCCCATGAAGCGTACCCTGACCCTGATCGTTGCCGCCCTGGCCCTCGCCGCCTGCCAGCCCAAGGCGGGCAAGGAGGCCTCCGCCCCCGGCGCGCCGGCCCAGCCGTCCGAGGCCAGCAAGGCCTTCATGGCGAAGGTGGCCAAGGAGCCGGGGGTGAAGGTCCTGCCGTCGGGCCTCGCCTATCGGATCGTGCGCTCAGGACCCGAGACCGGCCTGAAGCCCCAGCTCACCGACGAGGTGAAGGTCCACTACGAGGGCAAGCTGGAGGACGGCACGATCTTCGACAGCTCGTACGAGCGCGGCCAGCCGGCGGCCATGCCGCTCAAGGCCCTGATCCCGGGCTGGCAGGAAGCCCTTCAGATGATGCGGCCGGGCGACGAGTGGGTGCTGATGGTCCCGTCGAACCTGGGCTACGGCGACGAGCCGGCCGGCCAGATCCCGCCCGGCTCGCCGCTCATCTTCAAGATCGAACTGATCGACGTGCTGCCCGGTCCGGGGCGAATCCAGCAGGGTTGAGCCCGTCACGCACGCGCGGGGTGTGACAGGCGCTCCGGCCGGTCTAATCATGGGCGATGAGCGCCGATCTCTATCCCGCTGCCCGTGACCTGCTGGCCAAGCTGGTCAGCTTCGACACCACCTCGCGCGGCTCGAACCTCGAACTGGTCGAATGGGTCGAGGGCTACCTCGACGGCCTTTCCGTGCCGCACCGGCGTGTGCCCAACGCCGACGGCAGCAAGACCAACCTGATGGCCACCATCGGCCCGTCGATCGCCGGCGGCGCCGTGCTCTCTGGCCATACCGATGTGGTGCCGGTGGACGGCCAGCCCTGGACCAGCGATCCGTTCGAGCTGACCCAGAAGGGCGAGCGGCTCTACGGCCGGGGAACCTGCGACATGAAGGGCTTCCTGGCGCTGGCGCTGGCCGCCGCCCCGGAACTGGCGAAGACGGCCCGCAAGCCCGTCCACCTGGCCTTCTCCTACGACGAGGAGATCGGCTGCCTGGGCGCGCCGCAGATGATCGAGGTCATCCGCCGCGAACTGCCGGCGCCGGCCGTGGTGGTCGTGGGCGAGCCCACCAACATGGAGGCGGTGAACGGCCACAAGGGCATCGCCACCTTCCACGTCACCGTCACCGGCCGCGAGTGCCACTCCAGCCAGCCGCACCTGGGCGTGTCGGCGGTGATGGAGGCGGTGAAGCTGATGAACTCTCTGAACCAGCTCTCGGCGCGGCTGTGGGACGAGGCCGACCCGGCCTCGCCGTTCACGCCGAAGGGGCCGACGCTGACCATCGGCGAGGTCCACGGCGGCACGGCCCACAACATCATCGCCCGTGAATGCCGCTTCGTCTTCGACCTGCGCGTTCCCGGGCCGCGGACGCCGGAGGAGATCATCGCCCCCTTCCTCGCCGAGTGCGCGGCGATGGACGCGGCGCTCAAGGCCCGTGCGCCCGAGGCCGGGGTCGAGGTCGACCTGCACACCAACGTCCCGCCGTTCACGCCGGAGGCCGAAGGTGCGGCCGAGGCCTTCGCACGCCGCATGACCGGCGACAACGGGCCGCCGCGCGTGGTGGCCTACGCCGCCGAGGCGGGCCAGTTCCAGCGGGCTGGCTTCTCCACCGTCATCTGCGGCCCCGGCTCCATCGACCAGGCCCACCAGCCGGACGAGTTCGTCGAGATCGCCCAGATGCAGCGCGGCGCCCAGTTCATGCGCCGCCTGATCGAGTGGGCTAGCGAAGCGCCCTGAGTGGCCGGATCACCGGGCGGCGGCGCGACAGGTCGCGCGGGCTCCAGGTCATGGCCCCGGCGATCTGGCCCAGCGACGCCCGCCGCAGCTTCTGCACCTCGGCCCGCGTCCGGAACATCCCCGGCGCGCCGGCGAAGGCGGCCCGCACCGCGCGCAGGATCAGCCGGATATGGGGGCGGTTGTCCTTCTTCAGGTAGATCAGCACCAGCGCCGCCAGGTGCAGCGGCACGACCAGCGGCAGGAGCAGGGCCGGGGTGTTCTTGAACAGCACCCAGAAGCGGTTGCGCGTGCCGTGGAAGACCGCGAACTCCGACTTGCGGCCGCCCGACGAGGCCGAGCCCACGTGATGGATGGTGGCGTCCGGGACCAGCAGCGTCGGCTGGCCGGCGAGCTGCAGCCGGTAGCCCAGGTCGACGTCCTCGCCGTAGCAGAAGAAGTCCTCGTCGAACCCGCCCAGGTGGAGGAACAGCCTGCGATCGATCATCATCGCCGCGCCGCACGGGCTGAACACCTCGCCCTCGCGCGCCGACCCGTCGTCGGGGTTCAGGTAGCCGCCGCGATAGGGGATGCCCGTGATGCTCATCACGTCGCCCAGCCCGTCCAGCAGGCCCGGCTCGCCCTCGACCATCTGGCGCGAGGTGAACGACGACACCTCCGGATGACGCCCGGCGGCCGCGACCAGCTTCTCCAGCCAGTCGGGTTCGGCGTAGGCGTCGGGGTTCAGCAGCACGTACCAGCGGCCCCGGCCCTCCCGGGCGCCCTGGTTGCCGGCGCCGGTGAAGCCGAGGTTCCGGTCGTTGCGGATCAGCCGCACCCAGGGGAACTCGCCGGCGATCGCCGCGTCGCCCGGATCCGGCGAATCATTGTCGATCACCAGGGCTTCGAAATCGCGGAAAGTCTGGGCGCCCAGGCGCTGCAGGCAGGCGCGCAGGGTCGGCCCTGAGTTGTAGGCGATCACGCAGACGGTGACTGCGGGGAGTTCGGCCTTGTCATCGCCTCGTTGCTGCGCCATGCGACAGCCACACCCTGCATTGCCTGGATCACCGATGACGATCACGCCGCTCGCCATTCCCGACGTCCTGCTTATCACGCCGAAGCGTCATGGCGATGCGCGGGGATGGTTCTCCGAGACCTGGAGCCAGAAGGCGCTCGCAGGCAGCGCGGCCGACACGACGTTCGTCCAGGACAACCAGGCCTACAGCTCGCGGAAGGGCATCATCCGCGGTCTGCACTTCCAGAAGGGCGCGACCTCGCAGGGCAAGCTCATCCGCGCCCTGACCGGCGCGATCTTCGACGTGGTGGTCGACCTGCGCCAGGGGTCGGCGACCTACGGCCAGGCCGTGAGCGCCGAACTGACGGCCGAGGCCGGCGAGCAGCTCTGGGTGCCGCGCGGCTTCGCCCACGGCTACTGCACCCTGACCGAGGAGTGCGAGATCTTCTACAAGGTCGATAACCTCTACGCCCCGACCGAGGAAGGCGGCGTGATCTGGAACGACCCCGACCTGAATATCGAGTGGCCGCTGGAGGGCGAGCCACTGCTCTCCGAGAAGGACACCAAGCTTCCGCGCCTGAAGGACCTCGGCCCGCTGGGGTTCTGACTTTCACCTCCCGCCGTTGCTGACGCAACGGGGGAGGTGAAGGCCGCATCCCACACCCAACCGATATTGGGCGAGCCCGCTGGCTAGGGGCATTGCGGGCCAAACCTCCAAAGTCTCTGATGCTCCGATCTTATGGGCGCCTGCCCTAGTAGCTGAGCTTCGGATACCAGTCGGGCCGGCGGCCCGCCGGGGTCATGTCCAGCACGGTCCAGAGCGGCGACAGGTCGGGCGCGCCGCGCGGGTCCTGGCCGGGGTCGGCCTGATCGCCACCCATCTCGCCGCTGTAGAAGTGGCGGATCACGCCGTCCTTGCGGGTGAAGACGTTGAAGCCCGGCATGTCGCTGCCGTCGGGCGCGATGGCGTGGAAGTCGCGGCTGAAGACGTCGTCCGCGTCGGCGTACATGGGCAGGTGGCGCCAGCCGCGCTCCAGCTTGGCCGCGATCTGCCGTTCGATGGGTGCGCGGCCCACGACGGCCAGGGCCACGTTCTGGCGGATGTCGGGGGCGACGCCGTCCCAGGCGTTCAGCATGTTCGTGCACATCGGGCAGGGGCGCTGGCGCTGCGGCCCGAACATCCAGCTGTAGAGCACCAGCGTGTCCTTATCGCCGAACATGTCGGCCAGGCTCGCGGCGCCGTTCTCGCCGACGAACTTGTAGTCGGCCGTCACCTCGCCGCCGGGCGGAAGGGCGCGGCGCCGGGCGGCCACGCGCTCGATGTGGCGGCGCAGCTCGATCTCCTCGGCCAGCAGGGCGTTGCGGGCGGCGCGGTATTCGGCGCTCTCGTTCGGGAAGCGGGTGGCGTTGCGGGCCGCGAGGTCGGCGGCGGAGGCCAGGGTTGAACCGTCGGGCATGTCGTCATCTCCCATTTCGAACCACAGGAACGGGCCGCCGGGTCTCAGGGTCCCGCGGTCCACTCCCCTAGGACGTCGGGATCGGCCTCATCTCGACAATGTGCGGCGCGAATTTCTTCGAAATCCTCGGGCAACAGGCGTTGCAGCGCCCAGATCGCCGCGCCGCGCACCAGCGGCGACGGATCGGCCAGCAGCCGCTCGGCCTCGGCGGCCAGCGCGGGATCGCCGGAGTTGCCGATGGCGTAGAGCACGTTGCGGAGGAATCGGTCGCGGCCGATCCGCTTGACCGGGCTCTTCGAGAAGAGCGCGCGGAAGGCCGGGTCGTCCAGGCGCGAGAGCTCGGCCAGGGACGGCGCGGTCAGGGCCTCGCGCGCCGCCAGCTTCTGCTCGCGTCCGGCCTGGGCGAACTTGTTCCAGGGGCAGACCGCCAGGCAGTCGTCGCAGCCATAGATGCGGTTGCCCAGGGCGGGGCGGAACTCGTGCGGGATCGGCCCTTTGAGCTCGATGGTCAGGTACGAGATGCAGCGGCGCGCATCCAGCTGGTAGGGCGTCGGGAAGGCGTTCGTCGGGCAGACGTCGAGGCAGGCCTGGCACGAGCCGCAGCCGCCGGCGTCGCGGCCGTCCGCCGCCAGGTCCAGCGTGGTCAGGATCGAGCCCAGGAACAGCCAGGAGCCGAACTCGCGGCTGACGAGGTTGGTGTGCTTGCCCTGCCAGCCCAGCCCGGCGCGTTCGGCCAGCGGCTTCTCCAACAAGGGCGCGGTGTCGACGAAGACCTTCAGCTCGCCGCCGAACCGGCCCTGCAGCCAGCGGCCCAGCGCCTTCAGCCGGCTCTTGATCAGGTCGTGGTAGTCGTCGCCCTGGGCGTAGACGCTGATCGCCGCCCGGTCGGGCCGATCGAGAATCTCCAGCGGATCGCGGTCGGGGCCGTAGTTCACGCCCAGCACGATGGCCGAGCGTGCTTGGGCCCACATGGCGCGGGGGTGGCGGCGGCGCTCGACCGTCTCGGCCATCCAGCCCATCTCGCCGTGCCGACCCGCGTCCACGAACTCGACCAGCCGTCCGGCGGCCGGCCAGGACTCGTCGATGTCGGTGAAGCGGCAGAGGTCGAAGCCGAGCCTCAAAGCCTCGGCGCGGATCAGCTCGGTGGTGTCAGAAGTCGAGGTCGTCATAGTGGCCGGCGGGGTGCAGCCCCGGCCAGCGGTCCTGCAGGAGCGGCCGGAACGCGGGCCGCGACTTCATCTTCATGTACCACGTCTTCACGGCCGGGAACTCGCGCCAGGGCATGTCCCCGAAATAGTCGATGACCGAGAAGTGGGCGGCGGCGGCGAAGTCGGCCAGCGACATGCGCTTGCCGGCCAGCCATTCGCGGGCCTGCAGCAGCTCGTCCAGCATGAAGAGGTGGTTCTTCAGCGCGTCCTTGCCGGTGCGCAGGTTGGCGAGCTCGGGCGCGCCCAGGCCCAGCAGGCGCTTCTCGATCTTCTCGTGCAGGATGTACCCCGAGGCCTCGAACTCGAACTTGCGCTCGAACCAGGTGATCAGCCGGCGCGCCTCGGCCCGCTCGGCCGGGTCGCCCGGGGCGAACAGCGGCGGGTCGGCGTAGGTCTCTTCCAGGTGGTCGAGGATCGCGCGCGGCTCGCACAGCACCAGCGGCGGCTTGCCCGCCTCGGCCTCGACCAGCACCGGGACCATGCCCGAAGGGTTCAGCTTGGTGAGCTCGCGCGGGCGCTCCCAGTAGCGCACCGACACGTCGACGAACGGCAGCCGCTTCTCGCCCAAGGCGAGGCGAACCTGGCGCGAGGCCGGGTCGAGCGGGAAGTGATGAAGAGTGCGTTCGACGGTCATAGCGGCATGTACGGGAGGGCGCGCGCCTCGTAGGCGAATCGTTGGAATGCCAACAGACGCCCAGGGGCTTAACGGGTCGTTTACTGCGTTGAGACGGCTGTGGATTCAGCGAACGCGCCGCCGTGCGGTTCCGCCCGCCCGCGCGGATCGGCGTGGATGATGATGTCGGCGGCGGGGAAGGCCGTCAGGATCCGCCGCTCGGCCGCGACGATCACTTCGTGCGCCGCCTCCAGCGTCAGCTTGGGGTCGAGGTCCACGTGCATCTGGATGTGGACGTAGGGGCCCGAGGCCCGGGTCCGGAGCTGGTGGACGTCGGTCAGGCGCGGGTCCTCCGAGGCCAGCCGCACGATCTCGGCGCGGGCGTCGTCGGGCAGCTCGCGGTCCATCAGCTGGTTCGCCGCCTCGCGGAACACGCCGATGGCGCCCCAGAGCAGCAGCGCCGCCACCGCCAGGGCTGCCGCGGCGTCGAAGCCGTTCAGGCCCAGCCAGGCCGAGGCCGCGATGCCGGCCAGCGCGATGATGTTGGAGGCCAGGTCGGTGGCGTAGTGCGCCCGGTCGCCCGAGACGGCCACCGAGCTGGTCTGGCGCAGCACGCGGGTCTGGGCGGCGATGAGGCCCGCGGTCAACAGGGTGGAGACCGCCATCACGGCCACGGCCCAGCCTTCCTGCCGCAGCGGGTGCGGGGCGGCGAAGTCGCCAAAGGCCTCGCGGGCGATCAGGGCGGCCGAGGCGAAGACCAGGCCGGCCTGCATCAGGCTGGCGAAGGCCTCGGCCTTGCCGTGGCCGAACCGGTGCTCGGCGTCGGGCGGGGCGGCGGCGTAGCGGACCGCGAAGGCGGTGCCCAGCGAGGCGATCAGGTCGAGCCCCGAGTCCGCCATCGACGCCAGCATCGCCGTCGAGCCCGAGGCGAGCCACGCCGCCAGCTTGATCGCCACCAGCACCGTGGCGGTGGCGACGGAGAGCAGGGTGACGCGCCGGGTGAGGGCGGTGGCTTCGGCAGGGGTGAGGCGAGCGGCCATGCCCGACCATAACTTTCCCTCCCCTTCATGGGGAGGGTGGCGACCCCGGACTTGTTCCGGGGGAGACGGGTGGGGAAGTAAGGTTCAAGCTCGGCGCCTGGTCGTGACTTCCCCACCCGTCTGCTTGCTTCGCTCGCAGCCACCCTCCCCATAAAGGGGAGGGAAAGGCTCCCTACGCCGCCTTCTTCGGCATCGGTCCCACGTAGAGGCTGGCGGGTCGGATGAGGCGGCCGCCGGCCAGCTGTTCGCGGGCGTGGGCCAGCCAGCCGGCCACGCGGCCCATGGCGAAGACGCAGGTGAAGGCGCTGGGCGGGAAGTCGAGGGCCTCCAGGAGCAGCGCGGTGTAGAACTCCACGTTGGTCTCCAGCGACCGGTTCGGCTTGTGCTCGCGCAGGATGGCCAGCGCGGCGGCCTCGACGGCCTCGGCGAACTCCAGCCGGCCCTGGCGGGCGTCCAGCCAGCGCACGGCGGTCTTCAGGGCGTCGGCGCGAGGGTCGCGCACCTTGTAGACCCGGTGGCCGAAGCCCATCAGCCGGTCGCCGCGGGCGAGCGCTGCCTCGATCCAGGCGCGCGCGTTCCCGGGCTCGCCGATCTCGTCCAGCATCTCGATCACCGGGCCGGGGGCGCCGCCGTGCAGCGGGCCCTTCAGCGCGCTGATCCCGGCCAGCACCGCCGAGCCCAGGCCGGCGCGCGTCGAAGCCACCACCCGGGCGGCGAAGGTCGAGGCGTTCAGGCCGTGGTCGGCGACCGTGACGAGGTAGGTGTCCAGCGCATCGGCCTCGGCCTTGCTGGCCGGCGCGCCGCGCAGCATCCGCAGGATGTCGGCGGCGTGTCTCAGCGAGGCGTCCGGCGCGACCGGCGCCTCGCCCGCCTGGGCCCGCACCACCGCGGCGGTGAAGACGGCCGGGGCCGCCAGCAGGCGGAAAGCGGTGTCGATGTCGTCGCCGTCGGCCAGGCGGGCCGTCAGGGCGCGCATGGCCTCGATGGGCGTGCGGTCCAGCAGGCCGGTGTCCAGCGCCGAGACCTCGGCGAACACCTCGGCGCGGGCGGCCCCCAATGCAGCCCGCACATCTGCGGGCAGGTCGGGATAGAAGCCGCCGAACAGCAGGGCGACGACATCCTCGTAGGTCGCATGGCCCGCCAGCTCGTCCAGCGAGCGGCCCCGCACGATCAGGACGCCGGCCGCGCCGTCGACTTCTGACAGGACGGTTTCGGCGGCGACGACGCCTTCCAATCCATCGGACATTTCGGATCTCCAAGTCTCTTGCTGGCGACCAGAAATGCCTTCACAGTGAGATCGTCAATCTTGATCAATATGATCAATATATAGATCGCGCCAGCATGCCGCAGACCGACTGGATCGCCGCCGAGGAAGCCCAGGCCCGCCTGCGGGTGCGCCCGCAGACGCTCTACGCCTACGTCAGCCGGGGACGGGTCAGCGTGCGGCCCGATCCGGGCGATCCGCGCCGCAGCCTCTACCGGGCCGCCGACATCGCCGCCCTGGTCCAGCGCAAGTCGCGCAGCCGCAAGGTCTCGGAGGTGGCGGCGGGCGCCATCAACTGGGGCGAGCCAGTGCTGTCCTCGGCGATCACCACGGTCAGCGGCGGGCGGCTGTTCTACCGCGGCCGCGACGCCATCCGGCTGGCCGAGACCGAGACGCTGGAGTCGGTGGCGCGCCTGCTGCGCGGCGGCCACGGGGCGGCGCTGAAGCGCACCGACCGGCCCAAGCCGCCGCCGGGCGCCGACATGCGCACGCGCGGCTACCTCGCCCTGGCCGAGCGCGCGGCGACGGACCTGCCGGCGCGCGGCCGCGCGGCCCTGGCGCTGGCCGTGGAGGCGGCGACGCTGCTGGACGTGCTGACCGACGCCATCGCGGGCGAGGTGGGCGGCGGGGCGATCCACAACCGGCTAGCCCTGGCCTGGGGGCAGGGGCCGGGCGGGCCGGGCGCCGACCTGATCCGCCGCATCCTGGTGCTGGTGGCCGACCATGAGCTGAACGCCTCGGCCTTCTCGGCGCGGGTGGCGGCGTCCACGGGCGCGTCGCTGGCGGCCTCGGCGCTGGCGGGATTGGCGACGCTCTCCGGTCCCCGGCACGGCGGGGCCACGGCGGCGGTGTCGAAGTTCGCGGCCGAGGCGGCGCTGCTGGGTCCGCGCGAGGCGATCGCCAGCCGGCTGACCGACGACCGCGCCCTGCCGGGGTTCGGACACAACCTCTATCCCGACGGCGATCCGCGCGCCGCGGCCCTACTGGAACGGTTCGAGCCGCCGCCGGAGCTGGCGCGGCTGCAGGCGGCGGTGAAGGCCGTCACCGGCCTCGACCCCAACGTCGACTTCACGCTGATCGCCGCGTGCGAGGCCCTGCGCCTGCCGCCCGACGCGCCGTTCGCACTCTTCAGCATCGCCCGCTGCGCCGGCTGGATCGCCCACGCCATCGAGCAGGGGCAGGCGGACACGCTGATCCGCCCCCGCGCGCGCTACGTGGGGCCGGAGCCGGAGGGGGTGTAGGACTTTCCCTCCCCTTTATGGGGAGGGTGGCTGCGAGCAACGCGAGCAGACGGGTGGGGAATACATGGTCAGGCTCTGAGCCCGGTCGTGGCTTCCCCACCCGTCTCGCCGCGCTCGCCACCCTCCCCATAAAGGGGAGGGAAAGAATCTGCGCTACGCCCGCTCGTGCACGCGTTCCTCGGCTTCGAGCGCGTGGTCCAGGCGGCCGACCATCTCCTTCGGGCAGACCTGCCAGAAGTGTTCGAGCGCGAGGTCCCAGTTGCGGAGCAGGTCGAGCGCGAGCGCCGAGCCGGTCTCCTTCTGGTGCTCCTCGACCAGCTTCTTCAGCACGCCCTGCCAGTGGGCGCTGGCCACGCGGCCGATCACCACGCTCTCGGTGTTGAGCTGCCGGCGGAAGCTGTGGTCGGCGTCGTAGACGAAGGCCATGCCGCCGGTCATGCCGGCCGCGAAGTTGAAGCCCACGGCGCCCAGGATCACCGCCGTCCCGCCGGTCATGTATTCGAGCCCGTTGGCGCCGCAGCCCTCGATGACCGTGGTGGCCCCCGAGTTGCGCACGGCGAACCGCTCGCCCGCCAGGCCCGCCGCGAACAGCCGCCCGGAGGTCGCGCCGTAAAGCACCGTGTTGCCGATGATGGCGTTCAGGTGCGGCTGGGCGATCTGCGGCGACGGCCGGATCACGATGGTGGCGCCCGAGAGGCCCTTGCCGACGTAGTCGTTGGCCTCGCCGGTCACCTCCAGGCGCAGGCCCTGGACCGCGAAGGCTCCCAGGCTCTGGCCGGCCGAGCCTTTGAGCTGCACCGTCAGGTGGCCCGGCTGCAGGCCGTCCATGCCGAAGGTGCGCACCATGTGCGAGGACGTCCGGGTGCCGATGGCGCGGGCGGTGTTCTGCACCGTGTAGGTGAGCTGCATCTTCTCGCCGCGCTCCAGCATCGGCGCCGCGTCGCGGACGATCTGGGCGTCGAGGGTGTCGGGCACCTCGTTGCGGCCCTCGATGGTGCAGTAGGGCTTGTTGAGGCCCGGGTCGGCCTTCACCAGCAGCGGGTTCAGGTCGAGATCGTCCAGGTGCTCGCCGCCGCGGCTGACCTGCATGAGGAGGTCGGTGCGGCCGATGATGTCCTGCAGCGAGCGGGCCCCGATCTTGGCCAGGATCTCGCGCACCTCTTCCGCGATGAACGTGAAGAGGTTGATCACCTTCTCGGGCGTGCCGGTGAACTTCGAGCGCAGGCCCTCGTCCTGGGTGCAGACCCCCACCGGGCAGGTGTTGGAGTGGCACTGGCGCACCATGATGCAGCCCATGGCGATCAGGCTGGCGGTGCCGATGCCGAACTCCTCGGCGCCCAGCATGGCGGCCACCACCACATCGCGGCCCGTGCGGATGCCGCCATCCGTGCGCAGGCGCACGAAGTGGCGCAGGTTGTTCAGCGTCAGCACCTGGTGCGCTTCCGAGAGGCCCATCTCCCACGGCCCGCCGGCGTACTTGATCGACGTCTGGGGCGAGGCGCCGGTGCCGCCGACGTTGCCCGAGATCAGGATCACGTCGGCCTTGGCCTTGGCCACGCCCGCAGCGATCGCGCCAATGCCCGTCATGGAGACCAGCTTCACGGTCACCCGGGCGTCGGGGTTGATCTGCTTCAGGTCGTAGATGAGCTGGGCCAGGTCCTCGATCGAATAGATGTCGTGGTGCGGCGGCGGGCTGATCAGCATCACCCCCGGCGTCGCGTGGCGCAGGCGCGCGATCAGCTCCGTCACTTTGAAGCCCGGAAGCTGTCCGCCCTCGCCGGGCTTGGCGCCCTGGCTGACCTTGATCTCGATCTCCCGGCACTGGTTCAGGTACTCGGCGGTCACACCGAATCGGCCCGACGCGATCTGCTTCACCGCCGAGTTCGGGTTGTCGCCGTTGGGCAGCGGCTGATAGCGGCTGCGGTCTTCGCCGCCCTCGCCGGAGACGCTCTTCGCGCCGATCCGATTCATGGCGATGTTCAGGACCCCATGCGCCTCGGGGGCCAACGCGCCCATGCTCATGCCGGGCGTCAGGAACCGCTTGCGGATCTCGTTGACGCTCTCGACCTCCTCCAGCGGCGCGGCCTTGGTGTCGGCGCGGATGTCGAGCAGGTCGCGCAGCTGGATGGCCGGCAGGGTGCGCATGCCGTCCGAGAAGCGCTTGTAGACCTGGTAGTCGCCGGTGTCGCAGGCGCGCTGCAGGGTGTGGATCATCCGCGCCTCGAAGGCGTGGGCCTCGCCCGTGCGGCGCGCCTTGTAGAAGCCGCCGACCGGCAGGCTGATCGCCGCGGGGTCCCAGGCCTTGCGGTGCAGCTCGACCGACTTGGCCTCGATGCCCGCGAGGCCGATGCCCGAGATGCGCGACGGCATGCCGGGGAAGAACTCGGCCACCAGGCTGCGCGACAGGCCCACGGCCTCGAAGTTGTAGCCGCCCCGGTACGACGAGATCACCGAGATGCCCATCTTCGAGATGATCTTGAGCAGGCCGCCCTCGATCGCCTTCTTGTGATTCAGGCACAGGTCGCGCAGCGACAGCTCGCCGGTCAGGCCGCGCTCCTGGCGGTCCAGGAAGCTCTCCTGGGTGAGGTAGGCGTTCACCGCCGTCGCGCCGACGCCGACCAGCACTGCATAGGCGTGGGTGTCCAGCGCCTCGGCCGAGCGGACGATGATCGAGACGTAGCTGCGCAGGCCCTTGCCCACCAGCCAGGCGTGGACGCCGCCGGTGGCCAGGATCATCGGCAGGGCGACCCGTTCGGGGCCCGCCGCCATGTCGGTCAGCACGATTGTGGAGCAGCCGCGCAGGGCGGCCTCCTCGGCTTCGGCGCGGATGCGATCCAGGTTGGCGCGCAGGGCGTCGCCGCCGCGCGCGTCCTCGGCGGGGATCGGCATCGTGCAGTCGATCTGGGCGACGTTCTTTTCGCCGATCTCGTCCACCACGCGCTGATACATGCCGGTGGTCAGGACCGGGCTTTCCATCACGAAGACGTCGGCCTGGGTCTCATTCTCGGCCAGGATGTTGCCGAGGTTCTTGAACCGGGTCTTCAGGCTCATCACCGCCGTCTCGCGCAGCGAGTCGATCGGCGGGTTGGTCACCTGGCTGAAGTTCTGCCGGAAGAAGTGGCTCAGCGGGCGGTAGCCGTCCGACAGCACCGCCAGCGGCGTGTCGTCGCCCATGGAGCCCACGGCTTCCTTGGCCTCCTCGACCATGGGGGCCAGGATCAGTTCGAGGTCCTCCAGGGTGATGCCGGCGGCGGCCTGGCGGCGCACCAGTTCCTCGCGGGCGTAGAGGCGCGGCTCGGGCCCGGGGCCGATCTTCTCCTCCAAGTCCACCATGTTGCCGAGCCAGCGGTCGTAGGGGTGCTGGGCGGCCAGGCGGTCGAGGATCGCCTCCTCGTCGTAGAGCTTGCCCTCGGCCAGGTCGATGGCGAGCATCCGGCCAGGCTCGATGTGCGCCTTGCGCACGATGCGGCTCTCTTCCACGCGGCACATGCCGGCTTCCGAGCCCACGATCAGCAGGCCGTCCGACGTCTGGGCGACGCGGAGGGGGCGCAGGCCGTTGCGGTCCTTGCCGGCCACCACCCAGCGGCCGTCGCTCGCGCAGACGGCGGCGGGGCCGTCCCACGGCTCCATCACCGCGTTGCAGTACGAATAGAGCGCCTTGTGGCTGGCCTTCATCTGCTCGCCCGAGCGGGTGTTCCACGCCTCGGGGATCAGCAGGGTCTTTGCCATCGGCGCGTCGCGGCCGGCGCGCACCAGCACTTCGAACGTGTTGTCCAGCGCGGCGCTGTCGGAGCCGCCCGGCTGGATCACCGGCTTGATGTCGTCCTGGTAGTCGCCGAACGCCGAGGCCGCCATGCGGATCTCGTGGCTCTTCATCCAGTTGACGTTGCCCTTCAGCGTGTTGATCTCGCCGTTGTGGGCCAGCATCCGGAACGGCTGGGCCAGGCGCCATTCGGGGAAGGTGTTGGTCGAATAGCGCTGGTGGAAGATCGCCACCGCCGCCTGGAACCGCGGGTCGGTCAGGTCGGGGTAGAAGGCGTCGATGCTCTCGGCCAGGAACATGCCCTTGTAGATCAGGGCCCGCGCCGACAGCGAGCAGATGTAGAAGTGCTGGATATTGGCCTGTGCCACGCGCTTCTCGATGCGCTTGCGGCAGAGGAACAGCGCCCGCTCCAGCGCCTCGCCCTCCAGGCCGCGCGGCGGCGACAGCATGATCTGCTCGATTTCGGGGCGGGTGGCGTTGGCCTTCTCGCCGATCACCGAGGTGTCGGTCGGCACCTGGCGCCAGCCGTAGATGTAGAAGCCGAAGCGCAGGACTTCCGACTCCACAATGGTCCGGGCGGCCTCCTGGGCGGCCAGGTCCACGCGCGGCAGGAACACCTGGCCGACAGCGATCGGACCCGGGCGCACGACGTGGCCGATCCGTTCGACGTGGGCGGCGAAGAAGTCCTGCGGGACGCTGACCAGCACGCCCGCGCCGTCGCCGGTCTTGCCGTCGGCGTCGACCGCGCCCCGGTGCCACACGGCCTTCAGCGCGCGGATGGCCAGCTCGACGACTTCGCGGCGCGGCTTGCCGTCGATGGCGCAGACCAGGCCCACGCCGCAGGCGTCGTGCTGCTCGGTGATGTCGTATCCGCCGTTGGCCTCCAGCAGCAGCTGACGGTCGCGTTCGTAGCGGGCGAGGATGTCATCGGTCATCAGGCGGTCCTCAGGCGGGTGGGCCACCCCACGCGCACCAGGGTTTCATCGGGGTCGGAGACGGCGAATTCGTACATGCCCCAGGGCTTGTCCTCGGGGCGCTGGATGACGCCGGGGCCGAAGGCCTGGGCCACGGCGTCGACGTCTTCCACGTAGAGATAGAGGCCGAAGGGGTTGCGGCCGGGGATCAGCCAGCCTTCGACGGCCTTGGTCAGGTGCAGCGCCCCGCCCCGGCCATCGGCCAGGATGCGGTAGTCGCCGTGGTCGCCGCCGTCCGCCAGCGCAAAGCCCAGCCGCGCGTAGAACGCCTGGCTGGCGTCCAGGTCGTTGCAGGGCAGGATGGCGGTCAGCGTCGGCTGCATCGGGCTACTCCGCGGCCACCAGGCCGGCGCTGGCGTGGGCGGCCAGGTAGCGGTGCATGGCCTCGGCGGCGTCGCGGCCGTCGCGGATGGCCCAGACCACCAGGCTCGCGCCGCGCACGATGTCGCCCGCGGCGAAGACGCCGGGGATCGAGGTCATCATGTTGCGCATGTCGGTCTTCACCGTGCCCCAGCGGGTGACGGTCAGGTCCGGCACGTCGAAGGCGGTCGGCAGGTCCTCGGGATCGAAGCCCAGCGCCTTGATCACGATGTCGGCGCGCAGCTCGAAGTCGGCGCCTTCGATCTCCTCCGGCGACTGGCGGCCCGAGGCGTCGGGCGGGCCCAGGCGCATGCGCGCGGCGACCAGGCCTGCGGCCTTCAGCGCGTCGCCGGTCACCGCCTTGGGCGCGGCCAGCCATTCGAAGATCACGCCCTCTTCCTCGGCGTGGCTCACCTCGCGGTCCGAGCCCGGCATGTTGGCGCGGTCGCGGCGGTAGAGGCAGGTGACCGAGGTCGCGCCCTGGCGGATGGCGGTGCGCACGCAGTCCATGGCGGTGTCGCCGCCGCCCACTACGACCACGTCCTTGCCGTGGGCGTCGAGCTTGCCGGTGTCGAAGTCGGGAACCTCGTCGCCCAGGCCCTTTCGGTTGGAGGCGATCAGGTAGTCGAGCGCCGGCACGACGCCCGCCGAGCCCGCGCCCGGCACGGCCATGTCGCGCGCGGCGTAGACGCCGGTGGCGATCAGGATGCTGTCGTGCTTGGCCCGCAGCTGCTCGAGCGTCGCGTCGCGGCCCACCTCGAAGTCGAGGACATATTCCACCCCGCCCTCGGCGAGGCGGCGGGTGCGGCGCTCCACGACCTCCTTCTCCAACTTGAAGCCGGGGATGCCGTAGACCAGCAGGCCGCCTGGGCGGTCGTGCCGGTCGTAGACGGTGACCTTGTAGCCCAGCTCGCGCAGGCGCTCGGCGGCGGCCAGGCCGGCCGGACCCGCGCCGACGATCCCCACCGACTGCGACCGCTCGGCCGCGGCGACCAGCGGGCGCACCCAGCCGCTCTCCCAGGCCTTGTCCGACAGGTAGCGCTCGACCGCGCCGATGGTGACGGTGCCGTGGCCCGACTGCTCGATCACGCAATTGCCCTCGCACAGGCGGTCCTGCGGGCAGATGCGGCCACAGATCTCGGGCATCGAGTTGGTGGCCTGGCTGAGGGCGTAGGCCTCCTCCAGCCGCCCTTCGGCGGTCATCCGTAGCCAATCGGGGATATTGTTGTGCAGCGGGCAATGGGTCTGGCAGAACGGCACGCCGCATTGCGAGCAGCGCGAGGCCTGCTCGGACGCCTTGGCGTCGATGAAGTCGCGGTAGATTTCGTGGAAATCCCCGGCGCGCGCCTCGGCGTCCCGCTTCTCGGGCGTCGCCCGCGCGGTCACCGTGAATTTCAGCATGCGCTCGGCCATGGAAGTGCGCTCTCTCCGTTCGAGCGGCCATCTAGAGGGCAGGATTTTGCGTGAAAAGACGGTAGTCTCAATCGTGGACTATCAGAGTGGCGCAATGACGCCGATGTGACCATCAAGCGCGGCCATTCTCGAAAATTAGTCCAATTTTGAGATGAACCCATTGTTCACCATAGTCCGCGCCCTGTCGCCGCCTTCCACCTGACTTGGAGCCTCATCGTGCTGCCGGACTGGGCCTACGCCGTCATCCTCGGGATCATCGAGGGGCTGACGGAATTCATCCCTGTCTCTTCGACGGGCATGATGCTGCTGGCGAAGAAGGCGATGGGGCTGCCGGACGGCTTCTGGGACACCTTCGCGGTGATGATCCAGCTGGGCGCCATCCTGGCCGTGGTCGTCCTCTACTTCGGCAAGCTCTGGAAGCAGGTCATCGGCCTGCCGACCAGCCCCGAGGCGCGCAAGTTCGCCCTGACGGTCATCGTGGCCTTCCTGCCTTCGGTGGTGCTGGGCCTGCTGCTGCACGATTTCATCAAGGCGGTGCTGTTCGAGACCCCCGAGATCCAGTGCGTCTCGCTGATCATCGGCGGCGTGGTCCTGCTGTTCGTCGACCGCCTGGCGCCGCGGCCGGTCGAGCACGACCCGATGAAGCTCTCGCTCGGCCGGGCGCTCGCCATCGGCCTCTTCCAGGTGCTGGCCATGATCCCCGGCGTCTCGCGCTCGGGCGCGACCATCGTCGGCGGTATGCTGATGGGCGTGGAGAAGCGCGCCGCCGCCGAGTTCACGTTCTTCCTGGCGATCCCCACCATGCTGGGCGCCTTCGTGCTGGACGCCTGGCAGAGCCGCGACCAGCTCACCGCCGACACCGTGCCCCTGATCGCCATCGGCTTCGGGGTGTCGTTCGTGGTGGCCCTGGTGGTGATCCGCACCATGCTGGCGGTCGTCACCAGCCGCGGCCTGGCGCCCTTCGGCTGGCTGCGGATCCTGATCGGCGGCGTGGGCCTGGCGCTGCTGACGTTCGCCTAGGCGGGCCTAGACCCGGCCGGCTTCCAGTTCGCGGGCGTCCTGGTCGGCGTACTGGCCGCCCTTGCGGTAGGCGTAGAGGTAGGTCGGCAGCACCGCCTCCAGCGTCGTAGGCGTCAGGCCCAGTTCGCTGAGGCCCGGATACGACGCGCTGCAGACGTTGTCGCTGCGCAGGGCCTCGACCTGGTCGGCGGTCACGGGCGGCGGCACGAGCCCGCCCAAGAGGTCGAACACGCTGCCCAGCGCTGCCGCGGCCGGGAACGGCACCGGAACGAGCAGACGGCGCTGGTCGGTCTCGGCCAGCAGGATTTCCATCAGCGCCTTGAACGTATAGGTCGCCGGCCCGCCCAGCTCGTAGGTCTGACCCGCGGCGGTGTCGCTCGTGACGGCCTTGGCCAGCGCCAGGCCCAGGTCGCCCACGAACACCGGTTGGAAGCGGGTCTCGCCGCCGCCGATCAGCGGCAACACCGGGCTGATCGCCGCCATCCTGGCGAACTTGTTGAAGAAGCCGTCGCCCGTGCCGAACACGATCGAGGGCCGCACGATCACGGCGTCCTGGTAGATTTCGCGGACCGCGGCCTCGCCCTCGGCCTTGGTGCGCAGGTACTTCGACGGCGAGTTCGCGTCGGCGCCGAGGGCCGACATCTGCACGACGCGCTTCACGCCCATGCCCCACGCGGCCTCCGCCACGTTCTTGGCGCCCATGACGTGGATCGCCTGGAAGCCTTGGCGGCCGGTCTCGCGGCCGACGCCCACCAGGTTCAGCGAAGCGGTCGCCCCGTCCAGCGCCCGTTCGATCGAGGGGACGTTGCGGATATTGGCCTGCACGACGTCGATCTGCCCCACGTCGCCCAGCAGGCGCATCTTGTAGGCCAGGTTCGGGTTTCGCACGGCCACCCGGACCCGCCAGCCGGCCTTGGCCAGGTAGCGGACGGCCTGGGTCCCGACGAAGCCGGATCCGCCGAAGACGGTGACGAGGTTCTGCATGGCGGCGCGGCCGGTCCTGAAGCTCCGAGAAGGGTGCGGTTTATGCGATGCGGCGACGCCCCGCAATGTCGGGCTGAGATGGGCCGTTGACCCGGTCGGGGCGTTGCCATATGTAGCCGCCTCCCGATCCGACGGACGGGGCCCAGGTGGCGGAATTGGTAGACGCGCTGGCTTCAGGTGCCAGTGGCTTAACGGCCGTGGAGGTTCGAGTCCTCTCCTGGGCACCATCGGGTTCTTCAAGACCCGGTGGGCGGGGCGTTACCGGCCCCGGACCCCTATCCGGGGGTAGTCCTTTCCCGGGCGCCACCCCTACGCTAAACCAGCGTTACACGTCGGAGTTCGAAGCGAAGTGACGACTTTCGTGCATGAGGGCGACCTGCCGGCCGAAGCGCTGGCGAACGCCTCCGCGGTGGCCGTCGATTCGGAGACCATGGGCCTGCGGCTCGGCCGCGACCCGCTCTGCGTCGTGCAGCTCTCGGACGGCAATGGCGACGCCCATGTGGTGAAGCTGGACCGCTCCACCTACGACGCGCCCAACCTGAAGCGGCTGCTGACCGATCCGGCGGTGACGAAGATCTTTCACTTCGGCCGCTTCGATATCGCCATGTTCTGGCTGCACCTTGGGGTCGTGACCGCACCCGTCTACTGCACCAAGATCGCCTCGAAGCTGGCACGCACCTACACCGACCGCCACGGCCTGAAGGACGTGACGAAGGAGCTGGTCGGCGTCGACATCTCCAAGGCCCAGCAGAGTTCCGACTGGGGCGCCGCCAAGCTCAGCGAGGACCAGGTGGCCTACGCCGCCTCGGACGTCCTGCACCTGCACGCGCTACGGGCCAGGCTGGACGAGATGCTGGTCCGCGAGCGCCGCGATCACCTGGCCCGCGCCTGTTTCGAGTTCCTTCCGCACCGCGCCATGCTCGACGTGGCCGGCTGGGAGGATGCCGATATCTTCGCGCATACCTAGATAAGCCCCATGACGGCCGCCGACGCGCCCCACCCCGAGACCCTGGCCGAGCCCCGCCGCGCCGATTTCGAGCGGTGGCGACGTCGCTCGCGGCTGGTCCGCACCCTGCGCGTCGCCCTGCCGGCGGTGATCGCCCTGATCTTCGCGGGCCTGATCGGCAGCGTCGCCTGGTCGACCTTCAACGCCCAGCCGCGCTCGGCCCGGACCGGCGACGAGCCCATCCGCCTGATGAACCCGCGCTTCATCGGCCGCGACGACAAGGGCCGTTCGTTCGTGCTGACCGCCGATTCGGCCATCCGCGACCGGCTGGACTACCAGCGGGTGATCTTGAAGCGGCCGGCCTTGGTCCTCGACGAGAACGGCCCCGACGAGATGCGCATCAACGGCGCCGACGGCATCTTCCACGAGCAGAACGGCAAGCTGGAACTCTCCAACGGCGTGCGCATGGCCGACTCAAAGAACGCCTTCGACACCGCCGCCTCGCTGTTCGACACCAAGACCGGAGAGGTGGTCGGTTCAGGCCCCATTCAGGGCGCTGGGGGCCTTGGAGAAATCCGCGCGGAGTCCTATGGCGTATACGGCAAAGGCGAGCGCATGGTCTTCAAGGGCGGCGTCCGCACCCGCCTGGAAACCAAGAAGAAGTAGCGGACGAAGCGCAAGGGCAACATGAAGTCTCTCGTCAAAAGCTCCGTCCTCGCCGCGGCCCTGCTCGTCGGCCATGCCGCCCACGCCCAGAGCCTGGGCCCGGGCTCCGACGGTCCCATGGACATCACCGCCGACGAGCTCGAGGTGCAGAACAAGGCCTGCGTCTCGGTCTGGAAGGGCAAGGCCGAGGCCCTGCAGGGCCAGGCCCGGCTGCGCGCCGACATCATCCGCGCCTTCTTCCAGCCCAAGCCCGGCGCCTCGGCCGGCACGGGCACCGGCGCCTGCGGCGACCTGATCCGCATCGAGGCCGAGGGCTCGGTCTACTATGTCACCAGCAAGGACCAGCGGGTCCGCGGCGACAACGGCGTCTATGACGCGGGCAACGAGACGGTGACGCTCACCGGCGACGTGGTCGCGGTCCAGGGCCAGAACGTGCTGCGCGGCACGAAGATGGTCTTCAACAGCAACACGGGCGAGGGCCGCATGGTGGGCAACTCCACCGGCGTGAACGGCAAGTCGCGTCCGCGCGGCGTCTTCTATCCTTCGAAGAAGAAAGAGAGCGCCTCCAAGTGAACGCGCCCCAACCGGTGAAGACACGCGTCCAGGCCAAGGGCGCCATCCCGACCGAGGGGCTGGTCGTCGACAACATCGGCAAATCGTTCCGCGGGCGCGCCGTCGTGAAGGGCGTCTCCTTGCGCCTCTGCCGCGGCGAAGTGGCCGGCCTGCTGGGCCCCAACGGCGCCGGCAAGACCACGACCTTCTACATGATCACGGGCCTGATCCCGGCCGACTACGGCGCGATCTACCTGGACGGCGAGAACATCACCGCCCAGCCGATGTACCAGCGCGCCCGCATGGGCGTGGGCTACCTGCCGCAGGAGACGTCGATCTTCCGAGGCATGAGCGTCTGGGAGAACGTCATGGCCGTGGTCGAGCTGCGCCAGCGCGACCAGCGCCAGGCCAAGGCCACCGTGACCCAGCTCCTCGAGGAGCTGCACATCGAGCACCTGCGCAACGCGCCGGCCGTCTCGCTGTCGGGCGGTGAGCGCCGCCGGGTGGAAATCGCCCGCGCCCTGGCGTCGGACCCGTCCTTCATGCTGCTGGACGAGCCGTTCGCCGGCATCGACCCGCTGGCCATCGCCGACATCCGCCAGGTGATCACCTACCTGAAGCAGCGCGGCATCGGCATCCTGATCACGGACCACAACGTCCGCGAGACCCTCGACATCATCGACCGCGCCTCGATCATCCACGCGGGCGAGGTCCTGTTCGAGGGCAGCCCCGACGAGATCGTCGACGACCCCGAAGTGCGCCGGGTCTACCTGGGCGACCGGTTCAACTAGCCGCTCCGGCCGCGGCCGCCCGCTTCAGGTCGATCGCCAGGCGCTGGTTCAGCTCGCCTAGCCGCGCCAGATCGTCCTCGGACCAGTTGGCCAGCACCCTGGACAACAGCCGCCGGCGCGCATCGGCGATCGCCGCGACCACGGTTTCCCCCTCGGGCGCGATCCGGGCCGCGCGCACGCGCCGGTCCCCTGCCGCCTGCGGTCGCTCCACCATCCCGAGGCTCTCCAGCTTCGCGAGCTGGCGGCTGACCGTGGTGTGGTCGCGGCCGACCTCCTCGGCCAGTTCGGCCACACCCTTGGGCGCGCCGTCGGCCAGGCGGACCAGCAGGGGGAACAGCGCCCGGTCCAGCTCGACCCCTGCCGTCCGGAGCAGCGTCTGGTCGCGCTGGGGGCTGGCGAAGAAACTCATCAGGTCCACGAGCGCCTGGCCCACGCGATCCAAGGAACGTGTATTTTGCACGCTTTACTCGGGCCTCCGATCCCGCTAAATCGCGTGCATGATACACGCTTCTGAGATCCTCGTCATCGCCGGCTCGGTCCGCCCGCGGCGGATCTGCCTCCAGGTCGCCGAATGGGTGGCCGCGCTCGGGTCCGAGACGCCCGGCGTGTCGCCCGAGGTGGTGGACCTGCGCGACTGGCCGCTGCCGGACGACGAGGCCGGCATTCCCGCCGCCGGCGGCTACGACCACCCGCACACCCTGGCCTGGAGCCGCAAGGTCGCCGCCGCCCGCGCCGTCGTGCTGGTTAGCCCGCAGTACAACTGGGGCTATCCGGCGCCGCTCAAGAACGCCCTGGACCACCTCTACGACGAGTGGGCGGGCAAGCCGGTGATGGTGGTCACCTATGGCGGCCACGGCGGCGACAAGTGCAGCCGCCAGCTCGTCCAGGTCTGCAAGGGCCTGCACATGAAGCCCGTGGGGCCGCGGCCGCGCATGCGGCTGGCCCGCAAGGCCATCGAGGCCAACACCGGCGAGGTCGATCCGGCCGCGGTGTTCGGGGGCTACGCCGCCGAGGTGCGGCGCGGGTTCAAGCGGCTGGCGGCGGGCTGAGGGCGCATTCCCGCAGGCTGTGCAGGAAGGCCCGGGTGTCGGTCTCGAGGGCGCCCACGGCGGCGCCGTCCGCGCCGGCGGTGACGAGGGCCGCTTCGAGCCCGGCTCGCCGCCGCCGGTCCCGCCGCGAGAGCGGAAGCGCTTCGGCCAGGTGGAGCAGCTGCAGGAGCCGATGGGCCCGCGTCACCGTCAGGAAGGCCTCGGCCATCGGGGCCAGCAGGCCGGGCTCGCGAAGCCAGGTGCGGCCGCCGAACAGGTCCTGGGTCACCCGCTGGCCGGCGCCGAGGCAATCGTAGCCGACACAGCCGCCGAAGCCGCGCTGCGCCCGCTCGTCGTGGATGCGGCAGAGCCCGCAGGCCTCCAGATGGGGGCAGGGCTCGCCGGCCGGCTTGTCGAGGCCGAAGAGGGCCGACCGGTCGAAGGCCAGCGCCACGCAGCACAGCGCGGCGCACCGCGCGCAGTCGGCGCGCAGGTCGGTGGAGGTCATGTCCGGGGTTCCGCGACGCGGCCGAACGCTCCGTCGGGGCGACGGCGCTGGCTTCGGCGGCGATGCGGAAAAAATCCGCCGGCCCCGCGGGACCGGCTGAACACGCGAACCCTAGCGCCCGGTCGAGGTCCCCGCCAGCGGATTCCGGCGCGGCTGGCCTATTCGGAGCAGTCGGGGTTGGCGGCGATCTCGCGGCACACCTGCACCAGGCCGGGCTGGCCCTTCAGCGCCTGCCAGCTGTCCAGCGTATCGTCGAGCTGGCGCTCCCACTGGGGCCGGATCGACTCCGGCGCGCCGGCCGCGATGGTCTTCTCCAGGCAGGCCCGCATGGCCGCATAGGCCTTCTGGCAATCCGGCGGCAGGCCGACCAGCTTCTTCTTCGCCGTCTCCGGAACGGGCGGCGGCGATCCGTCCGCCGTCGCCGCGGTCGCCACAAAGAGGAGCCCGCCGGTCAGCAGGGCCGGCCACAGTCGGGAACGCACCATCGCTCAGCCTCGAACGCACGCGGAGGGGACATCCGGATGTACGCGCCGGCGCCCGGGAGGGGATGCCTTCCTGGCGCGCGTCTGGGGCGACTTCTGGGCCGAGCCAGGACGCGGGCGCTTCACATCCCGAACAGATGCTTGACCTGATCCCACCTCCGCTCGCTTTCCAGCCAGATGGCGTTGTCGCGGCCCAGGTCGACCGCATGGGCGACGCAGAGGCGCCGGCGCATCCAGGTGTGCATTGTGCTGCGGCTGGGCAGGTGGGGATCGCGGCAGATGTCGCGGAGCGGCTCGCCCTCGCAGAGGCGTATGTAGATCTCGTCGATGACCGCCGGCGTGTGGCCGCAGGGCCGGCCCGGCCGGTCGAGCCCGCCAAGCTTGCGGCAGTAGGCGGCGGCATCGGCGAAGTCGGGCTTCTCCTTGAGCCACCGCATGACGGTGGGGCGCGTCGGCATGCCCGGCTGGGCGCAGAGCGCGCGCAGGCCCTGGCAGGCGGCCAGGCCGTCCAGGATGCGGTCGGCTAGAGCATCGCTGTAAGGGACCCGGGGCTTCATCCAGGGCTCAGATGGGGTGCGAACATATAGAGAACAAGAACTCCAACCGGTCGTTCAGTGCGAACCCGTTTGACTCTCATTTCGATATTTAGCTAAATATAGGCCATGAACCGCGTGTTCAAAGCCCTCGCCGATCCCACCCGCCGCCGCGTGCTGCAGTTGCTGCGCGAGCGGCCGATGAGCGCCGGCGAACTCTCCGACCACTTCCCGGTCGCCAAGGCCACCATGTCGGCCCACTTCGCCGTGCTGCGCGAGGCCGACCTGATCGCCGACGAGCGGCAGGGCAAGTCGATCATCTACCGGCTGCGGCTGTCGGTTCTGGAACACGCGCTGCTGGGCTTCGCCGACTCCTTCGGGATCGGCTTCCCGGCGATGACCGAAACCCCCAAGGAGGAGGGCGCGGGATGAGCCGCAGGACCCGACTGTTCGTCTGGAGCGTGATCGCGGCCATGATGCTGCTCACGGCCGGCATCGCGGCGTGGCGCGCCGACGCCTTCGCAAACCTGGAAAACCTGTCCGAGCACGCGCGGCTCAATCTCACGATGAACACCTTCGGCCTGGTGTTCCTGCCCGCGTGGCTGGCCCTGGGCGCGCTCGGGATGAACCGGATGCTGGCGCGCCCCACCCTGCGGCTGGCCGACGACCAGCGCAGGTTCGCGGAACACAGCCTGGTCTCCGCCGCCATCTTCACGGCCGGCGTCCATGCCTGGGTGGTCGCGGGCGCCATCATCGGCGAGCCTCCCGGGCGCGAGTTCGGCGGCCGCCTGGTCGAGGCGGTGGCCGGCCTCTTCTTCATCGTCAACGCCAACTTCGCGGCCAAGACCAGTCCCCCGCCGGAATGGCCCGATCCCGGCCGCTGGATCCGCGCCACGCTGCGCACCGGGTGGGTCGGCGTGCTGGCCGGCGGTGTCATCCTGGCCAGCGCGATCTTCGCGCCGGTGGAGCCGATGATCTGGATCGTGGGTGGCGCGACGGCCGTCTACGGCGCGGTCGGCGTGCTGAGCCACCTGAACCTCCGCCGGAAAAGGCCGGCCTAGGCGCGAGGGGCGGCGCCTATTCCGCCGCCCGGGCCTCGCGGGCGTGCATGGCGGCCCACTGCTCCTGCTGGCGGCGGCGCCAGCGGGCCCTCAGGGTGGCGGCGCGGTCCGGGTAGCGGTCCTCGGTGAAGACGGCGGCCACGACGCGGTCGGTGCGGAAGCTGCGGAAGTCCTGGCGCACCTCGCACCAGGCCACCACCAGCCGGGTGGTCTCGTAGTAGCCGATGGCGAAGGGCCAGACCGTCCGCTGGCTCTCGCGCTCCTGCTCGTCGCGATAGGTCAGGACGATCTTGCGCCCTGCCCGGATGGACTGGCGCACGCCGGCCATGTCGATGTTGTCGGGCACGGCCTTCCAGCTGGGCGCGGCCCGGGTGGCGGGTTCGACCACCAGGGGCCGCAGGTTCTCCGGGATCACCGCGCCGATCTTGGCGATCAGGTCCTCGGCGGCGCGGCGCAGGGCGGGGTCGCCGCGGGCGGCCACCATCTGGGCGCCGAGCACGGCGGCCTCCACTTCCTCGGGTGTCAGCATGAGGGGCGGCAGGTCGAAGCCGTCCTCGAGGATATAGCCGACGCCGGCCTCGCCGCGGATCGGGGCGCGCTGGCCGATCAGGTCGGCGATGTCGCGATAGACCGTGCGCTTCGAGGTTTCGAGCTCCTCGGCGATGGCGTCGGCGGTGATCGGACGCGTCCCCCGGCGCAGGATCTGGATGATCTGGAACAGACGATCGGCCCGGCGCATGTTCTCACGTCGTTCTGCTGACAGAATGCTGTCAGCAAGGCCCTGCGATGATGCTCTTGTCAACGAGCGAGGCAGCCGAAAGTGGCTTCCGGTTTCGGCGCCAGCCCCGCTCCAAACCATTCAGACGAGACGCCCGCATGGCGTGGACGCCTCAGGGGAGACGGCAGATGATCACGCTTTACGGCGCCGGCGAGGGCTTCGGGCTTCCGGAGATCAGCCCTTACGTCACCAAGACCGAGGTCCAGCTGAAGATGGCGGGCCTGGCCTATGAGAAGGTGCGGGCGCACCCGGAAGAGTCGCCCAAGGGGCAGGTGCCCTTCATCGACTCGAACGGGGTGCGGATCGCCGACTCGACCTTCATCCGCGGCTATATCGAACGCACCTACGGGGTGGATTTCGACGAAGGCCTCGATCCGGCGCAGCGCGCCCAGGCCTGGGCCGTCGAGCGGATGATGGAGAACCACTACGGCTGGACGCTCTGCACCGAGCGCTGGCTGGACCCGGAGAACTTCGCCAAAGGCCCCGGGCATTTCTTCGACGGCATGCCCGCCGAGGTGCGCGAGATGGTGCTGGAGGAGGTGCGAAAGAACGTCCGCGCCGTCGGCATCGGCCGCCACACCGACCTGGAGATCGTTGCCCTGGCGGTGCGCTCGCTGGCGGCGGTCTCGGCGATCCTGGGCGACAAGCCCTTCCTGTTCGGAAACCGGCCCTGCGGGGCGGACGCCACGGTCTTCGCCATGCTGGCCGGTACGCTGACGCCGTTCTTCTCAGGCGAGATCCGCCGGCGCGCCGAGGGCTTCGGCAACCTGGTGGCCTATGTCGACCGGCTGATGGCGCGGTTCTACCCCGAGTTCGAATGGGACCTGGAGTCCAGCGTCCGGGCGCCGATCGCGGCCTAGCCGATAGGAAAAACTGGCGCCCAACTGGGGCCTCCGCCGACGCGGGGGCCCTTTCTTTTTGACCGGGCGGCGCAAAAGATCTCCGGCGCCAAGTCACTGCGTTTACTGTGTTTTCGGTGGATCTGGCCGCTGCACAGGCGTGCAGAATCGCGCCGCGGGTGCGACGGAATGGCTCGCGTTAACCAGTCAGTTGGGACTGCCCCCTAGCTTGGAAAGCAAGAAACAGGCCAGGGGGCGGTTCTTTGGCGCTCAGCGCACGACTTGAAGTTCGGCAGGGACAGGGGCTGGTCATCACGCCCCAGCTGCAGCAGGCCATCAAGCTGCTGCAGATGTCGAATCTCGAGCTGGAAGCCTTCGTGGAAGGCGAACTGGAGCGCAATCCGCTGCTCCAGCGCGACGAGAGCGAGAACGAGGCCTCGGACGGCCCGCAGGACGAGGCCATGGGCGCCGTCGAGCACGCCGCCGACGCCGAAGCCCGCGCCGACCTGGATGTCACCCACGACGAGGCCTCGCCGGGCGAGCGCGCCACGGGCGACGCGCCGGAAGTGGCCGACGCCGGCGGCGCCGTCGACTGGTCGAAGGCCGGCTCGGGCGGCAGCTTCGACCGCGACGAGGGCGACTTCGAGGGCACGATCGCCCGCGAGAAGACCCTGACCGAACATCTGCAGGACCAGCTCCTGTCGTCGGGGCTGGCCCCGGCCGACGCGGTGATCGCCGGCGTGCTGATCGACGCGGTGGACGAGGGCGGCTACCTACGCGCCGACGTGCTGGAGGTTGCCGAGCGGCTGGGCTGCGCGCCCTCGCGGGTCGAGAAGGTTCTGAGCGTGATCCAGGGGTTCGACCCCGTGGGCGTGGCGGCGCGCGACGTGCGCGAGTGCCTGATGATCCAGCTCAAGGACCAGAACCGCTACGATCCGGCCATCGGCGCCCTGCTGGACAACCTGCAGCTGCTCGCCAAGCGCGACCTCGTGGCGCTGAAGAAGATCTGCGGCGTCGACGACGAGGACCTGCGCGACATGATCGCCGAGATCCGCGGCCTGACGCCTCGGCCGGGCGCGGCGTTCCCGGGCGGCGAGGCGGCGACGCCCGTGGCCCCCGACGTCTTCGTCCGCGAGGGCCCCGGCGGCCTGTGGCACGTGGAGCTCAACTCCGACACCCTGCCGCGGCTGCTGGTCGACCAGCGCTACCACGCCCGCGTCTCGGGCCAGTCGAAGACCGACCAGGAGAAGACCTTCGTCTCAGACTGCCTGGCGCAGGCCAACTGGCTGATGAAGAGCCTGGACCAGCGCGCCCGCACCATCCTGAAGGTCTCTTCCGAGATCGTGCGCCAGCAGGACGCCTTCCTGGCCTATGGCGTCGAGCACCTGCGCCCGCTGAACCTGAAGACCGTCGCCGACGCCATCGGCATGCACGAATCCACCGTCAGCCGGGTGACCTCGAACAAGTACATGGCCACGCCGCGCGGCCTGTTCGAGATGAAGTTCTTCTTCACCTCGGCCATCGCCTCGACCGAGGGCGGCGAGGCCCACTCGGCCGAGAGCGTGCGCCACAAGATCAAGCAGCTCATCGACACCGAGGCGAAGGAAGCCGACGTCCACTCCGACGACCGGATCGTCGAGATCCTGAAGGACGCCGGCGTCGACATCGCGCGGCGCACGGTCGCCAAGTACCGCGAGGCCATGCGGATCCCGTCGTCGGTCGACCGCCGCCGGATGCTCAAGGAACCGGCGTAAGGGTTTCATCGGCCCCGGCTTGCCGAATTCCGCGTTACGCCACTTGGCGCAGCCCGCCCGAAGCGCCAGATGGAACCTGTATGGCCGACGCGACCGAGACGATCGAAATCCCCGAGAAGGAGCTCCCGCTTTCGGCGGTGCTGCTCGACATCGCCGATCACACGGAACCGCGGATTTCGGTCGGCGAGCTGATGCAGAAGTTCGGCGGCCGGGCGGTCGGCGCGCTGCTGTTCGTGTTCGGCCTGGCCTGCACCCTGCCGCTGCCGCCGGGCGCCACAACGATCCTGGGCTTTCCGCTTCTGCTGCTCGCGCCCCAGCTGGTTATCGGCGCCGCGGCGCCCTGGCTGCCCGAGCGGGTCAAGAGCCGCACGCTGTCGACCGCCGACCTGCGCAAGGGCCTGCCGAAGCTGATCCCGACCCTGCAGAAGGTGGAGGCGATCTCGAAGCCCCGGCTGGCCTTCCTGTTCGGATCGGTCGGCGAGCGGTTGCTGGGGCTGGTCTGCACGGCGCTGGCGCTGGTGCTCATCCTGCCCATTCCGGGCGGCAACATGCTGCCGGCCATGGCGGTGTCCGCGCTGTCGTTCGCGCTGATCCAGCGCGACGGCGTGATCGCCCTCCTGGGCTACGCGCTCACCATCACCAGCGTGTCGATCCTGGTGCTCGCGGCTCACATTATCGTCAGGATGTTCGTGCACGCCCTGACCGTGCTGTCACCGGCTTGACACCTTCCGCCGGGAGGCGCGTTCATCATCACATGCAAGTCCAAGTGACCGGCAAACATGTCGATGTCGGCGAGGCTCTGCGATCGCGAGTCTCGGACGAACTCACCAGCAGCATCTCGAAATATTTCGACCGTGACGGCGGCGGCGCCGACGTGGTCGTGAGCCGGGAAGGAAACGCCTTCAAGGTGGACTGCGCCGTCACGCTGGCGTCAGGCCAGCAGCTGACGACCCAGGGCATCGGCGGCGACGCGCACCTGGCGTTCGACGCGGCGCTCGAGAAGATGTCGAAGCGCATCCGCCGCTACAAGAACCGCCTCAAGAGCCACCACGGCCAGCAGGTGGCCAAGCAGGCCGAGAGCGCGGCCTATTTCGTGATCGCCTCGCCCGAGCTGGACGACGACGATGACGTCGAGGAGGGCGGCGGCCAGGGCTTCGGCGAGCCCATGATCATCGCTGAGACCGAGCGGCCCGTGCGCTCGATGACGGTTTCTATGGCGGTCATGGAACTGGACCTGACCGAAGCTCAAACAATCGTGTTCCGAAACGCCGCGCACGGCGGACTTTCGGTGGTATATCGCCGCCCCGACGGAAATATCGGCTGGATTGATCCGGAACGGACCAAGGGCCGTAACGGAACTGAGGGGGATGGGCCCGCTTCGGCCCACTAAAATGCTGGCGGCCGCGCGGGAGGGCCTGTATGGGCTCGCCCGCGTCGGATTGGGGTTAGTTCTTCAAGACCATGAACATCGGCGAATTGCTTGATCGCGCCGCGATCTCGACGCGCGTGAGCGCGGCCAACAAGAAGAAGGCCCTGGCGGTGATCGCCGAGATCGCGGCCCGGAACTTCGGGCTCGAGCCGGGCGAGGTGCTGGACGCGCTCAGCGAGCGCGAGGCCGCCGGCTCGACCGGCGTGGGCCACGGCGTGGCCGTGCCGCACGCGCGCCTGGACGGCCTGCAGCGCATGCGGGGCGTCTTCGTGCGCCTGGAGCAGCCCGTGGACTTCGAGTCGGTAGACGACCAGCCGGTGGACCTGCTGTTCGCCCTGTTCGCGCCCAAGAACGCCGGCGCCGAGCATCTGCGCGCCCTGGCGCGCGTCTCGCGCCTGCTGCGCCAGAACGAGCTGCGCGAGCAGCTCCGCAAGGCCCGCTCGGCCGACGCCATCCACGCCCTCCTGGTCCAGGACGCCTCGGCTCGCCCGGCGGCTTAGGCGCCCGCGAAAAGGCCGGCGGTGAGGCCGGCCTTTCCGAAACTCTATGGGTGGTCGGTCTTCTAGTGGACCGAGACCGGGGCGAGCTCGTGCGCCAGGGCGGCGGCCATGGCCGAGTCCTTGTCGGTCAGCACCGCGAGGCGCTCACCGTCGGCGCGGTGCACCGCATACAGGGTCTGGTCGGGATCGAGCTCGAAGCTCTGGATCTGCGCCGCAGGCGTGCTGGCGATGATCTCCGCCGCCTTGATCGGGCGGACATAGACCAGATTGGGGGCGCCCAGCGCCGCAAACGCTTCAGTCGTAAGAACAGGCGTCATCATGACCACCTCCATGAAACTCAACGCTCCGAAAGGCCGCGGGTTCAGCGCACCTTTCATTTGACGGGACCCCGGCTCATCCGGCGGCCCCTTGGGTTAGTCTTCGGCGAAGCTCAGCCGGCGGTGCGGATGGCGATCGTCTGCACCCGCTTTTCCGGCTCCGGCCGCGCCAGATCGATGTGGAGCAGGCCGTGCTCCAGGGTCGCTCCATCCACCACCATGCCGTCGGCGAGCACGAAGCTGCGGACGAAGCCGCGGGCCGCGATGCCACGGTGGAGGTAGGCCTCCTCGGACTTGCCCGGCGCCTGGCCGTCGCGCTTGCCGGAGACGACAAGTTGGCGGTCCTCGACCGTCACGCTGAGCTGGTCGGGCGCGAAGCCCGCGACGGCCAGCGTGATCCGCAGCGCGCCATCGCCGCGATCCTCCACGTTGTAGGGGGGATAGCTCTCGGCGGCGGCCTTGGCCGCCCGCTCGATCAGGCTTCGGGTGTGCTCGAAGCCCAGCAGGAACGGGCTGTCGAAGATCAGGCTACGGGTCATCCTTCAGAGTCCTCGCTGGAAGCGACTCTCCGGCCCGTCCGCCCGGTATCGGCACGGTCTGACCGGACCCAGCTTATGTGGGGATCGCCGGTCTCTCGATCAATGAGGCGGGTCAGGTGGGGCGGCGGAAGGCCCAGGCTCGCGAGAGGGCGAAGGAGAAGGCCGGGACCGCCACGGCCACCACGCCCAGCCCCGCCCAGAACGGCCAGCCCAGCCGCTGGACCAGCAGCCAGGTGAGCCCCTGGGTCAGGCCGAGGCCCAGCAGCGAGACCACGGCGAACCGCGCGATCTGCGGCCCGTGCCAGGCGCGGCGGCGGAAGGTGAGCACGGCGTTGCCCAGGTAGGAGACGCCGACGGCGGCGAAATAGCCCGCGAAATTGGCGTGCAACGGTCCCAGGTGGGCGAGTTCGCGGGCCGCGAGGGCCACGGCGACGTGGGTGGCGGTCGCGCAGGCGCCGACGATGGCGAACAGCGGGGCCTGGTGGACCAGTGGCCGGTCGGTCATGGCCGCTCGGCGATCAGCAGGATCGAGACGCCGAAGGGCAGGTCGCCGGCCGCCAGCAGCGACCGCTCCAGCCCGAACAGGCCCTTCAGGACGCCGTTCAGCGTCGGCGGCGGCATCTTCTCGTCGTCGCCCCCTTTGAGGCGGGCGGCCGTGCGGGCCAGTCGCACCGCGGCGATGGGCGGGAAGAGGACCGTGTTGAAGTAGCTGGCGCGCCGCACCTTCAGGCCCGCGGCCTCGAACAGGCGGCGGTAGGCGGCCCGCGTGTAGCGGCGCTTATGGTGATGCTGGGCGTCGTGCTCGCTCCACATCCAGGCATAGGCGGGCACGGTGGTCACCAGGAAGCCGCCGGGCTTCAGCCGCTGCCCCAGGGCTGCGACGGCGCCGGCGTCGTCGTCTACATGCTCGACCACGTCGAAGGCGCAGACCAGGTCGAACGGGCCGCCCAGGTCGGGCAGGCCGTCGGGCAGCAGGCCGCCCTCGACCGTCACGCCCGCCCGCTCGGCGGCGTAGGCGCGCGACTCGGCGTCGGGCTCGATGGCGCGCACCTCGCCGAGGCGCTTGAGGAGCTCGAGGTTGCCGCCGGGGCCGCAGCCCACCTCCAGGATCCGCGCCGGGCGGGGCAGCGGCAGGCGGCCGATCTCGGCGCCCAGGATCTCGCGTCGGGCCGCGAACCACCAGTGGGTCTCCTGGAGCTCGCGCATGCGCTCGTAGATGTGGCGTTCCATGGGCTAGTCGTCGAAGCCCGCGCGGTCGCGCACCAGATAGATCGGCCGGCCTTTGACCTCCTGGTACATGCGCCCGATGTACTCGCCGAGGATGCCCAGGGCGACCATCTGCAGGGCGAAGGCGAACAGGATCACCACCATCAGCGAGGCGTAGCCGGGCACGTCGCGGCCGACCACCAGCACCCGGACCACGATCGCCGCCGCCGCCAGCAGGGCGATGACGGCGGTGCTGATCCCGACGTAGGTCCAGACCCGCAAGGGGGCGGTGGAGAACGAGGTCATGCCGTCCAGGGCGAAGCGGAAGAGGCGCCGATAGGGCCAGGAGCTCTGGCCCGCCGCGCGCGGCGGCCGGACGTAGGGCACGCCCACCTGGCGGAAGCCCACCCAGGCGAACAGACCCTTCATGAAGCGGTTGCGTTCGGGCAGGGCCTTCAGGGCGTCGACCACCGCCCGGTCCATCAGCCGGAAGTCTCCGGTGGAGGCCGGGATGCTGCGTTCGGCCACGATGTTGAAGAGGCGGTAGAACGCCCGCGCCGTCCAGCGCTTGGCCCGGGTGTCGGACGAGCGGTCGGCGCGCACGCCGTAGACCACGTCGTAGCCCTGCTCCCACAGCGTCACGAACTCGCCCACCAACTCGGGCGGGTCCTGCAGGTCGGCGTCCAGCGGCACGACGAGGTCGCCCGTGGCCACGTCCAGCCCGGCGGTGAGGGCCGCCTCCTTGCCGAAGTTGCGCGACAGGCCGATCAGGCGGATGCGGCGGTCCGTGGCGGCGCGGGCGGCGACCCGGGCATAGGTGTCGTCGCGGCTGCCGTCGTCGACGCAGACGACCTCCAGGTCGAGGCCCAGCGTCCCCACCGTGGCCTCCAGCCGATCGAACAGCATGTCGAGGCCCTCGGCCTCGTCGTGCATCGGGATCACCAGGCTGAGCCGGCGGCCCGCGCGGCTGCGGCGGCGGGCGGCGTCGGTCACTGGGCGTAGAAGTCGATGGTCGCGGAGTCGAAGTACGACTTGCCGTCGGCGGCCACGACGCGGACCAGGATCTTGTGCGGGCCGGCCTTCACGGTCCCGGCGGGCAGGGTAGTCCGGAAGCCCGACTTCAGCACCGCCTCGGTCTTGTAGTAGGCCGCGACGTCGCTGCGCTCATGGCCGTAGGTCGTGCCGTAGGCCGCGCCGTCGATGACGATGTCGATGGCCTTGCCGGCGGTCTGGGCGACGGGATCGAAGCCGAAGCCCGAGACCGTCACAGGCACGCCCGTGCGGATCGTCGCCGGGCGGTTCAGCGGGTCCTGCGCCTCGTTGATCAGGTCGAGCGAGAAGCCGGCCATCTCGGCGCGCTTCGCCAGGCCCGTGGAGGCGGCGGGCGTCAGCGCCGGGGCGCCGGCCTGGGCCGCCGCCGTGGCCGCCGCCGCCGCGGCCGGCCGGGGCTTGGGCTTGTCGCAGGCCGACAGCGCCAGGAGCGGGATCGCGGCGCCGACGATTGCGAGGGGCGGCAGGGCGGCTTTCACGGTCGAACCTCCGGCGGGTGTGGGGCTTGATTGCCACAACGCCGGGGTGGGGAGAAGCCGCCCCGCGCCCGCGGGTCAGGCGGCGAGGCCCCGCCGGCGCCGCAGGGTCGCGCCCGCCAGGCCGAAGCCCAGGATCATCAGCGCCCACGCGCCCGGTTCGGGAACCGGGGCGGTCTCCACCTTCGCCAGGTCGAACTGGAACTCAAGATCGGTCAGCGTGAAGCGGCCGGTGGCGGCGATCACCGCGAAATCGAGGAAGCCGTTGCTGTTCAGGCCCGCCAGGTCGTTGGCCGTCAGGTTCGCGGTCGCCGAGATCGGCCCATACCAGGCGTCGGTGATGGTCCGGTCGCGAGTCCGATAGAAGTCGTAGCCGTCGAGCTCGTTCGGGCCCTGGTTCTCCGGCTGGTTGGTCGGGCTGGGGCCCGTGATGGTGTGGATCTGCGTCTGGGAAATGCCGGAGCCGATCCCCTGGCCCACGTCCACGCTCATCTGGTCGTAGGCGTCGAGCCGCGTGATCGTACGATCGACGTTGTAGTAGCGGTTCGTTCCGTAGACCGGGTCGGAGTAGCCATCGAACTCCTCGTGGCAATTGCCGAAGAAGTCGCAGACCGTGTGGTAGATCGGGTGTGAAGGTTCCTTCAGGTACGTCTGGCTGTCGTACTGGCTCGGGGCGCCGTAGTCGCCGACGTTGACCGCGTAGGAGAGGTTCGAGGAGCCCTTGGCGATCACCTTGGCGCCCGTGACCACGTAGCTGTCGCCGCCCGACGACAGGTACGACGAAATGTCGAACTGGCTGTTGTAGGCGCCCCCATTCGCCAGGTTCGCCGACACCGACTGCACGATGCTCAGCGCCTGCGCCGGGGTGGCCGCCAAGGCCAGGACGGCGGCTGCCGCCGCGAGGCCGCCGCGGCCGAAAGTTGCGCGGCCAAGGTTCATCCGCGTCGTCATCATCACCAGACTCCTGATTCCGAGGGTCCAGCCCTCCTGCGGCGGATGTTCGGGACGGATTGTTGTGCCAGTATTTGCTGGACCGGATTTTGCAGCGGCGGGGCATGGCTCGGGTCCGTTTCCATCACCTGGTGTTCGACGACGAGTTCCTGACCGCGCGCGGGGACGACGGCGTCGAGGTGCGCTTCACGCGCCACGAGCGCGCGTTGCTGCAGGCGTTCGCCCAGCGGCCGCAGCGCCTGTTCGGCCGCGGCGAGCTGATGGACGTCCTGGAGTCCGAGGGGTCGGACCGGGTCGTCGACTTCGTGATCAACCGCCTGCGGGCCAAGCTGGGCGACACGGGCCGCGAGCGGCGCTTCGTGGCCACGCAATACGGCGAGGGCTACGTCTGGATCGCCCCGGCCGTGCAGCCGACGCCACGCGAGGTGTTCCTGATGGTCGGCCCGGTCGTGGGCGGCGGGGAGGCCGAGACGAGCGCCGTCGCGGAGCTGGCCATCGTGCTCCAGGCGCGGACGCCGCTGCGGCTGGCCACGCGGCTCGCGCCGGGCTGGCGTCGCGGCGCGGAGGGCGCGGCGAAACCGCGGTTCTCGCTGGAAGTGCGGTTCCGCGCCGATCAGGCCGCCCTGTTCGTCCGTGAGGAGCCGTCCGGCCGCGTGGCGCGCACGATCCGGCGGGCGCCCAGCGAACTGGCCAAGGCCGCGCTGGCCACCGAGATCATGGACGCCGCCTGGGAGGCGATGGCCCTGGGCGCGCCCGGGGCGCCCGCGCCGGAGGACCCGCCGATCCACATGCGGATGAACGAGGCGGCGCTGGCCCTCGGCGACCGCCGAGGCCGCTGGGCCGTCAACGCCGCCCCGATCCGGCGGGCGCGCCGCCGTGACCCGGAGGACGCGCGCTTCGCGGTCATGTCCGCCCTGCAGGCCGCCGCCGGGCCGATCCTGGCGACCAATCCCGAGCCGCTGAGCTGGGCGTCGCTGGGCCCGCTGGCCGACGAGGTGGAACGCCTGATCATGGGTCACATCGACGCGATCCGGGAGGACCCGATGCTAGCGATCGGAGCGGCCAAGGCGTTGTTCCTGGTCCAGCGTCGCGACGATCTGGTCGAGCCGATGGTCCGCGAGGCGCTGGACTCCACCGCCGCCTTCGCCGCCGCCCTGCCGATGCTGGCCCAGATCCATGCCGCCCGCGGCGAACTGGCGCGCGCCGAAGAGCTCTACGCCGAGGCTCGGGCGTTGCTGGAGCCGGGTTCCGAGGGCGACCTCTACGTCGTCAACCTCCAGGCGGCCGCGCGGCTCGCCGCCGGCGACCGGGTGGGCGTGGAGCGGCTGTTCGACGAGCTGGTCGCGGGGCGGCCGGCGGCGCGGGCGGTGGAGGGACGGCTGTTCGCCGCGCCGCGCCACTGGCCGGGCGGCCCTCGCCTCGACGCGGAGTTCGCGGCCGTGGATCGGATCGAGGCCTTCCGTATCGCCGGCTATCAGTTCTTCGTCGTCGCCCGCCTCTTCGCCGATCCCGACCACCGGGCGAACGTGATGGAGGGCGTGCTGGACCGGCTGGTGGCCCGCTTCGGTCCGGATGTCGTCCCCGAAGAAGTCTGGTCGGGCCTGGACGGCCGGCTGGCCCACCTGCGCGGCGCGCCCGTCCCCGCCTGACCTGCGAAAAGCCCGATCCGAAACGGAGAAGGCCCGCCGGGGTTACCGGCGGGCCTTCATGGTGGAGCTAAGCGGAGTCGAACCGCTGACCTCTTGAATGCCATTCAAGCGCTCTACCAACTGAGCTATAGCCCCGAGGTCGGGTCTTCCCAGGAAGCGTGGCCCCCCGGGAAGGCGCGGAACCTATTCAAACCGGTTCCCGCGATCAAGCCCGGTTTCTGGCTTTTTTTGTCGCGGGCCCCGGCTCCCTGTTGGCGCGGGATTTTACCGGTCGTCGTCGCCGTCGTCCGGCAGGCCCTCGATCTCGGATTCGTCGAAGTCGTCTTCGTCCTCGTCCTCCAGGAACGGAACGTCGTCGGAGTCCTCGACATCCTCGTCGTCGGTGAACTCGCCGAGGTCTTCCGAGACCGCGCCGGCGCCCGGCTCGTCGCCGGCGTCGTCGTCGTCCGTCGACAGCGGCGGCTCGTCGGCCACTTCGTCGAGTTCGGGCGTGACCGCGTCTTCTTCCTCGTCCTCGTCGGCTTCCTTGTCCGCGACCTGATCTTCGACCTGATCGTCCTCGGGTACGATGGTGCGCGCGCGGACGCGGCGGTTGCGGACGGCTTCGTCAGGATCGAACTCGGTCGCGCACTTCGGGCAGTGCGCGGGGCGCTTGTTCAGATCGTAGAACTTAGCCTGGCAGTTCGGGCAGATTTGCTTCGTGCCCAGCTCGGGATTGGCCAAAGGCGGCGACCCTCTATTTTTGGAAATTCGCGAAAAGGCGGCGTCCCTTGCCACGGGCGGGACCGCCTGTCAAAGCAATCGCCCTCACGACCAGACCCCATATCCGGAGGCGCGTTTTCGAGACATGACGGCGGCGAACCTGACCGCCCGCCGCGCAGGCCCGCTCAAGGGCGTGGTGCGTGCTCCGGGAGACAAATCCATCAGCCACCGCGCGCTCATCCTGGGCGCGCTGGCCAGCGGCGTGACCGAGATCGAGGGCCTGCTCGAGGGCGACGACGTCAAGCGCACCGCCGCGGCCATGGCCGCCTTCGGCGCGGGCGTGGAGCGGCTGGGTGACGGAAAGTGGCGCGTGGAGGGGCGGGGCGGCTTCTCCGAGCCGGCCGACGTGGTCGACTGCGGCAACGCCGGCACTGGCGTGCGCCTGATCATGGGCGCGGCGGCGGGCTTCGACATGGCGGCCACCTTCACGGGCGACAGTTCGCTGCGGGGCCGGCCGATGAACCGCGTCCTGAAGCCGCTGGGCCAGATGGGCGCGACCTGGATCTGCCGCGAGGGCGGCCGACTGCCGCTGACCCTGAAGGGCGGGAACCTGCGCCACATCGCCTATCGCCTGCCCGAGCCGTCGGCCCAGGTGAAGTCGGCGGTGCTGCTGGCCGGCCTGCACGCCGAGGGCGGAGCCGAGGTGATCGAGCCCGAGGCGACGCGCGACCACACCGAGCGGATGCTGCACGGCTTCGGCGCGACCATCGAGGTGCGCGAGGAAGGCGTCGGGCGCCACATCATCCTGCCGCCGGGCCAGAAGCTGCGTGGGACCCGCATCCACGTGCCGGGCGACCCGTCCTCGGCCGCCTTCCCGCTCGTCGCGGCGCTGGTGACGCCGGGGTCCGAGGTGACGGTGCAGGGGATGCTGCTGAACCCGTTGCGCATCGGCCTCCTGGAGACCCTGGGCGACATGGGCGCCGACATCTCGGTGACCAATGTGCGCGAGGAGGGCGGCGAGACCGTCGCCGACGTGACCGCGCGCCACTCCGAGCTGGAAGGTGTCGAGGTGCCGCCGGAACGTGCGCCGTCGATGATCGACGAATATCCGATCCTGGCCGTGGCGGCGTCGTTCGCCTCGGGCAAGACGGTGATGCGCGGCATCGGCGAGATGCGCGTGAAGGAAAGCGACCGGATCGCGCTGATGGCGGCGGGCCTGGCCGCCTGCGGCATCGGCGTCGAGGAGGAGCCCGAGACGCTGACGGTGATCGGCGCCAAGCGGGGCAACCACCTGGTCCAGGGCGGCGCGGGCGTGACCACCCACGGCGACCACCGCATCGCCATGTCGCACCTGATCCTGGGCCTGGCGGCTGAGGAGCCGGTGGGCGTGGACGAGCCCGGCATGATCGCCACCAGCTTCCCCGGCTTCG